>OLGY01000039.1_pt1 | contig 124334 bp, 114 predicted proteins | sample 1605951 | NCBI WGS metagenome assembly OLGY01 (sample SAMN03283280) | human gut metagenome | biome: human-associated habitat; material: feces | host: Homo sapiens | place: Peru | collected 2012
ACGATATTAAAAGAAAGGAAACGTGTGATAATTAACTTCCTAATTATCATACAAGTCATATATGTCTAAACAAAAAGATAAAAAGATAGTTTTTTCGGAAGAAATAGATAGCAGCATTAATGGTATTGCACTGGGAACAGCATTTGTTATGCTATCTATATTTGTTGTTTATTTTAAGATATTTAATAATACAATAGCAGAAAAATTTATAGCAGTTATTCTTTTGGGATTGGGAATAGTTGGAACTTTAACTGAAATAGGGCGGATAAAGAAGGAAGATATAAAAGGGCTGGATGATTTAATTGTAGGGTTATTATTAACAGTTGTTTCTGTTGTTGTTATTTTAAAGTTTCGAAATGTAGCATTAAATATTGGTTTATTTATAGTACTGTTACTAGGTTCGTATGGAATGATTAGAGGAATATTAGAAATTCTCTATTCATTAAAGATTCAAAGAAGAAAGAGTAATAATGTTAAAATAGAAATTATGAAGATTGTTGTAGCTGTAACTGATTTCATTTCATTAATAGTTGTGATTTTACAACTTGTAAAGGAATTAGTATAGATAAACAAGTTAATCTGTATTTACAATTTGTCAAGAATTTATTATGAAGATGCTGAATATATAAATACTGATGATATTGTTTTGTTAGAGAGGTTCTATTTTAAATAAATTATTATTTTGAGTACATGTAATTAGGAAAATGATGAATTTTTATATTGAAAATAAAAACACAAAATCCGTTGATAAATTAAAAAAACAATGATATATTATATTTGTATGAGAAATAAAAACGAGTAATGTGTTTATAAATTTGGAGGTAGACATGAAACTTCTTCGTATTACAGCGGAAGGATTGCCGTTATTTAAAGAAAAACTGGACTTATCATTTTATGCACAGCAGAGAGTGTCTGAAGAGCAAAAGAGTATTCTATATCCATTATTTTCAAATATTTATATGAATTCTGCAACAGGATTTATTGGCATTAATGCGTCTGGAAAGACCTCTGTCTTAAAGGTTATTTTACTTGCATTGGAAATACTCAATAATGAGCCAATTAATCATATTGAATCTCGAGATATATTGGGAGATTCGAGCCAGATTAAATTAAATATGTTTTTTTATTCAAGTAATACAAAAGAAGTATGCCGATTGGAAACAATAATTATTGCTCAGAAGAATAAATCAGAAGGAATAAGGTATAGCATCGGTTCAGAGTCATTGTGGACAAAATCTGCGGATGAGGTTATTACCCGTAAGACAATGCTTAATTTTGAAGGAAGAGAGCCTATAATGGTTAGAAGCAGCCAGGAGGATTTTTTATCAGATGATGTAAGTATTATGATTGCGAGGAATAAAAAGACTAAGGATAATATGCGTATTGTTAATCTTCTGAAATACACAAATGAAAACGTTTTGCGGATTTCTGAAGATATTCCAGTTGAAGTTATCACTTTTCTGGATCCGACAATTGAAAAATTACACTTTGATGAAAATGACAATAAGATATTAATACATTTGCAATTCAGAGGCAAAGAGGAAATTCTTTTAAATAATCCGGCAGAGCTTAACAATTATCTTTCATCAGGCACTGTGAAAGGAATGATTATTTTTACATTGGCACAAGAAGTACTACAGAGCGGTGGTTATATTGTAGTGGATGAAGTAGAAAATCATTTTAATAAAGAAATTGTAACAACATTGCTGCGTTTTTTTATGGATAGCAAGCTGAATAGAAATGGTGGAACTCTTATTTTCTCTACACATTATCCTGAATTATTGGATGAATACGAGCGCAATGATGGTATATTTATTACCAGAAATAGAAATGGCATTACAGTAGAGAATCTTTCAAACATACTGAAAAGAAATGATATCAAGAAGAGTGATGCATACCAGAGTGGATTTCTTGAGGGAACAACTCCGACATATGAGGCTTATATGCAGTTAAAGAAGAGTATTGCCTCAACACTTGGGTAGGAGGTGCTGATGGAATTAGCAAATTATAAGGCATGTATTTGTGAGGGTTCAGCCGAAAATGCTATTATTGATATACTTCTGGATTATGATCTTATGATTTTCAAAAGAGAAGAGATGATTGAAGAAGAAGTACTTCGTTGTCGCGATGGCAAGAAGTTTGAACAAAAATATTTGAGAAAAGGTTTCAAGGATAAAATTTCTGTAATTAGAATTCTTGATTCGAGACACGAAAATTTTAAACTTAGCAAGGCATATGCTGACAAAGTGGATGTTATTAATGTAGTAACTGCTCCAGAAATAGAGATGTTGATTATTTTTAATGAGGACAAATATAAAGAATTCAAGAAATCTGCGAAAAAACCCAGCAGTTTTTGCAAAGAAGATTTAAAGATGGCAGAAGTAAAGTCATATGATTTTGTGAAGAATTACTTCAGAGATCCAATGGTTCTTGTAACTGCTATAAGAAAGTATCATGAAATGTCGAGAGTACCTAGGGGAGAATACACATTATTGGACTTGTTAAGATAGGTGTATGTGGATAAAAAGGAGAACCCATGAAGGAATACGATAAATATCTAAAGTTATTAAAGGATAAATATCCCACAAAACAGTCAGTTTACCGCGAACTTATTAACCTGAATGCAATTATGAATCTGCCAAAGGGAACAGAGCATTTTATGAGTGACCTTCATGGGGAATATGATGCATTTTACCATATAATTAATAATTGTTCAGGAGTAATTAGAGAGAAAGTAGCGATGCTGTATGGAGATGAACTTACTGTATATGAGCAGCAGGAGCTGTGCACTCTGATATATTATCCGAGAGAGAAGCTTTCTATTCTTATGGATGAGAATAAGGTGAATGATGAATGGTACAGAAATGTACTTAACCAGCTGATTCAGATTGCAAAGCTTCTGTCTTCTAAGTACACAAGATCTAAGGTGCGAAAAGCAATGCCTGTGGATTTTGCATATATCATTGATGAACTTATTCATGCGCAGAAGGATGAAGATGACAACAGGAGTGTGTACCACAGACAGATTATGGAAACAATTCTGAGCCTTCATAATGGTGATGAATTTCTTGTTGCTCTTACTGATTTGATTAAAAGACTGGCTGTGGACCATCTTCATATACTGGGGGACATATATGACAGAGGATCACATGCAGATAAGATATTAGACCTTCTGATGGAACATCACAGTGTTGATATCCAGTGGGGAAATCATGACATATTGTGGATGGGAGCTTTTTGCGGCAATCCGGTGTGTATGGCACTTGTGGTCAGGAATAATATTAAGTACAAAACTATGTCAATTCTTGAGAATGGTTATGGAATAAGCCTAAGGTTTCTTCTACAGTTTGCAGTTAATACATATTCAGATAAAAATGTTGATGACGCAGTCTATAAAGCTATTTCTGTGATTCTATTCAAGCTTGAAGGGCAACTTATTAAGAGACACCCGGAATACAGAATGGAAGGAAGACTTCTGCTGGATAAGATGAATCTGGATAAAGGAACAGTAAGAATAGGGGATAAGGATTATTTTCTTAATACTAATGAATTTCCAACTGTTGACATGAATAATCCATATGAGCTTACTATGGAAGAAATGTTTCTGATGGGAAGATTCAGGGCAGATTTCATTAACAGTATGGCACTTGAGAGACATATCAATTTTCTATATGACAAAGGCAGCATTTATAAGATTCATAATGGAAATCTTCTGTTTCATGGTTGTGTGCCACTTGATGAACAAGGGGTGTTTGATGGAATTGTTGTGGATTGCAAGTCGTATTCAGGCCGTGAGTATCTTGATTATTGCGAGTCAATGGTAAGGCAGGCAAGAACCGGTGATTCAGATGCAGTTGATTTTATGTGGTTTTTGTGGAGTAATATATTATCACCAGTGACTGGAAGGTGTATCAAAACATTTGAAAGAACTTTTCTGGACAAGGATAGAAATGCTGACTATAAGAAGGTAATTGAAGAGGATAAGAATCCATATTATGTCCAGTATGAAAATGAAAGAATCTGTAAAATGATTTTAAGGGAGTTTAATCTTTATAATGAGAATGCACACATTATTAATGGACATACTCCTGTCAGGACAAAGGAGGGGCAGCACCCTGTAAGGGCTGGTGGGAAACTGATTGTTATAGATGGCGGTTTCTGCGAAGGATATCATGCCGCCACAGGAATAGCCGGTTACACACTTATTTATAATTCGCATGGAATGAAGATTAAAGAACATCATCCGTTTATGAGCATTAATATGGCAATTAATAGTAACAGGGATATTGAGTCTGAATCACAGGTTGTTTATGTGGAAAAACAGCGGGTGTTTGTAAAGGATACTGATAACGGAAAGCAGATAGCTGAGGAGATTAATGATTTAATGAATCTGCTGAAGGTGTATAATTCATAAAATATGTGTAAATATGTAAGTTATATAATTATTTCCACTTGATTTCTATCCCCAATAGAATGTAGAATTATAAGATAAACTAGATTATTATTACGAGGAGTTGCAGCATGGAAATTTATGAAATGATTGATCTGCAGGATTGTCCAAGATGCTTTGGACCTTCTATATTAGAAGAGGAAGATCACTCTTATTATGTGATGTGTATGGATTGCGGCTGCCAGTCAGCATCATTTAGTTTCGAAAATGATGAAGACAGGCTTGATGCAGCTAAAAGGACAGCAGAATTGTGGAATAGCGGCAAGGTAATATTCACAGGCCGTTCGGAATAGATATTGGAGGGAGATTTTAATTTATGAAGAGCAAAGAAGAACTTTTTAATATGCCGATAGTTGAACTGAGAGAATATATGAATTCTCTTTCTAATCCTGAAATACGAGAAGTGGCAAAGATATTTGAGGAAGATGATATTGAAAGAGATCCGCTTGAACTTCTTACAGCGTCGAAGCTTTTTGATTATATGAAATATGCAAATGGTTCGGTGAATATTGAGTTTTAGTTGTTTAAGATTTTGAAATGATTTTTCATACGTTGTATGAGAATAAATATTAATCAGGAGGATTATTAATGAAAATAGCAGTAACATACGAGAATGGTCAGATTTTTCAGCATTTTGGACATTCTGAGAGCTTTAAGATTTATGAGACAGAAGGAAAGAATATTGTCCGTGCAGAGGTAATTGGCACTGATGGAGCTGGTCATAGCGCATTGGCAGCTGTTCTTAAGGATAAAGGTGTAGATGTTCTTATATGTGGCGGAATCGGTAACGGTGCAGTCACAGCACTTTCAGAAGCTGGAATTGATGTATATTCAGGAGCAGATGGAGAGGCAGACGCAGCAGTTGAGGCATATCTTAATGGCGATTTAACATCAGCAGGTGTTAATTGCGACCATCATCACGATCATGAAGAAGGTCATGGCTGCGGACACTGTGGAAGCCATGAAGATGAAGAGTCAGGCTGCGGACATTGTGGAAGTGATGAAGGCAAATCAGACTGTGGTAGCGGTTGTGGCGGCTGCGGCGGTGGCTGTGGTACATTTACACCATCGTTTGACGGTCCTAATGTAGGAAAGAAGGTAAAGGTTCATTATAAAGGAACACTTAACGATGGAACACAGTTTGATTCTTCTTACGACAGAGGTGAACCGCTTGAATTTACTTGTGGAGCAGGAATGATGATTCAGGGCTTTGACAAGGCTGTTGCAACAATGAATGTCGGAGACGTTATTGATATTCATCTTATGCCAGAGGAGGCGTATGGAGAAGCTGATCCAAGAGCTTTTATAACACTGCCTATAAGCGAGCTTCCTGGTGCAGAGGAACTTAAAGTTGATGATAAGGTATATCTTCAGAATATGTATGGACAGCCCTTCCCAGCTAGGGTTGCTGCTTTAACTGATACTGAGATTACATTTGACGCTAATCATGAGATGGCAGGAAAAGAACTGAATTTCAGGATTGAGCTTGTAGAAGTATTATAATTGAATAATATTAAGATACCGGCTGGTACAGCTAAATGCAGTATCAGCCGGTTATTTTATTGTCCGGAAACAAGCTCTTTAGTCAGCCGTATCCATTCTTTCAGTTCTTTCCGGTTTTCATCTTCCTTGCGGAAGGCGGCGGAGAATGGTATACGCATGTCTGGGTCGCCAACCTGTAATACAACTGAATCAGGTGAAAGCTTCATTGAAGTAAGATAACTGTTTAGTGTAAATGCAATTCCATATCCCTGTTCAGCAAGTCGGATTCCTGCGTCAATACTGCTTATCTTATAGGTAAGCTCTGGCAGGACATCAGCATAGAAAAGTGCGTCCTCTTCAAGCTGTCTTATACTCTGGTTGCTGTGCTGTAGGATGAATCTTTCTTTTCTTACATGCACAAGATCAAGCCATGGATAGATGCATGATTCTTTAGACTCTGCAAAAGAGACAGCAGGGTGGCTTTTGGGAAGAATGGCAACAAGACAGTCTTCATATATGGTTTCATAGGAAAGTCTGGTGTTGCTCACGCTGTTATATCCAAAGAACATATCAAGGTCTCCGGCAATAAGCTGTTCTTCATGATCTGAGAGATGTCCGTCAATGGCATATACAACTGACTGTGGATACAGTCTGTTAAATGCAGTCATAACAGATGGAAAGAGAGATTCAACCTGACGGACCATGTAACCAATGCGGAGTTTAACAGCTACATTTTTGCCAATATCAATCATGCGGTCTTCAAGCTCAAAGCATTTCATAGTAATATCTCTGGCAGATTTCACAAATTCCTCGCCTGCATATGTAAGAATCATGCGGCGGCCTTTTCTTTCAAAAAGCTGTATGCCAAGTGAAGTTTCAAGCTGTTTAAGATGTATGCTCAAAGCCGGCTGCGACAAGAACAGAGCATTGGCGGCTTTGGTAAGATTTCCGTAATTAGCAATTGTAAGAACATATTGCATGTCTTTTTCAGTAATCATATGAATTCCCTTTCTAAAATAGTGCATGTTTCAATAATAATGTAATAATTATACATAATTAAAATGTATCAATCAATCGAAACTATAAATTAGATTTATACTTTCGATAAAAACATACAATTTTATTTTTAGTATGATTTATATTAAAATGTATAAAAATATAAATTTGTAATGGGAGAAAATTTCATGGAAACAAAAGCAAAGAAAAAATGGAAAACGCCACATACATTTGTAATACTTGTGGTAATTATTCTTATTGCTGCAGCGGCAACATATATTGTGCCGGCAGGCGAGTTTACAAGATTTAAAGATGCAGCAACAGGCAAGACTTTAGTTGAAGCTGGAAGTTATCACAGAATAGCATCAAGTCCGCTTAATCCGTTAAAGATTCCTTCAGCAATCTATACCGGAATTGTTAAATCAGCGTCAACAATCACATTTATGCTGATAATCGGTGGAGCATTTCAGGTAATTACATCAACAGGCGCACTTACAGCGTTATGCAAGAAGTTATCTAAGACATTTTCTAAGCATAAATATGTTGTAATTCCTGTATTTTTAACATTGTTTTCTATATTCGGATTCACAATGGGAATGTCATCAGAGGTTATGATATTCGTTCCTATTGGAATTACACTTGCGTTATTCTTAGGTCTTGATAAGGTTACAGGAACAGCGATGATTGCACTCGGTGCAGCGGTTGGATTCACAGCCGGATTACTTAATCCGTTCAATGTCGGAGTTGCACAGGATATAGCAGAATTACAGTTGTTCTCAGGAATGGCTTACAGAGTATTTATTCTTGTTGTGCTTCTTGCTGCTACAAGCGCATACATAATCTGTTATGCAAGAAAGGTTGCAGCACATCCTGAAAAGAGCGTAATATATGGAATTCCTGAAGACCAGGAGTACACATTTGACAATGCAACAGACACAATTACGGTAAGACAGATTGCAGTTCTTGTTGTTATGGCACTCGGCTTTGGAATACTTATATATGGTCTTTCAAAGAAGGGCTGGTACTTTGAAGAAATGTCAGGTCTGTTCATATTTATGGGTGTAATATGCGGATTTATCAGTGGTTATGGTCCTAGCAGAATTGCAAGGGAATTCGGAGAAGGTGCTAAAGGCATTATCGTAGGATGTCTTATTATCGGAATTGCCCGTACAGTTGAGGTAATATTAAGTGATGCTAATATTCTTGATACTATCGTGTATGGAATTGTTAATATTGTAAATGTTATGCCAGATTCAATTAAGGCTGTCGGCATGTTCTTATGCCAGTCACTTATTAACTGTGTAATCGTGTCAGGAACAGGTCAGGCAGCAGTTACAATGCCACTTATGGTACCGGTTTCAGACCTTGTAGGAATATCAAGACAGACATCAGTACTTGCATTCCAGTTAGGAGACGGATTCTCTAACTCAGTACTTCCAATGTCATCATCACTTATGGGATATCTTGCTGTATCAAAGATTCCTTATAGCAAATGGCTTAAGTTCATGATGCCACTGTTCCTTATATGGACAGCACTTGGATGCCTGTTTATGCTGGGCGCATTAATGATTGGATATTAGAATTGATTAGGAGCAGATATTATGTCAGACGATATTAAGAAGCAGCTTGGAGCGGTTATCGACAGCTATAAAGAAGATTTATGCCAGATGGCAGATGAGATATTCGACCTTGCGGAGATTAGCGGGGAAGAGTACAAGACATCTGATATATTGTGCAGTTATCTTGAAAAAGAAGGATTTGCGGTAGAGCGTGGAACAGGACTTGAAACAGCATTCAGGGCAACATGGGATAATGGAAGTGACGGCCCGGCGATTGGAATTCTTGTTGAATATGATGCTCTTGAAAAAATCGGACATGCGTGTGGACATCATCTTCAGGGACCTGCCGGAATAGGGGCAGCAATCGCAGTAAAGAACTGCCTTCAGGATTATCCATGCAGGCTTGTTGTGTATGGAACTCCGGCAGAAGAAACTCTTGGCGGCAAGATAATTATGCTTGATAAAGGTTATATGAAAGAACTTGATCTTGCATTTATGTCGCATGGTTCACCTAATACATCAGTAGATGAAAAATGTATGGCACTCGAGAATTTCGTGGTAACATTCCACGGAGTAAAAAGCCATGCTGCAATAAGTCCTGAAGAAGGACGCAGCGCACTTGATGCAGCGTTATTATCATTCCATGCAATTGAGATGTTAAGAGAGCATGTTAAAGATGACACAAGAATGCATTACACAATCCGTAATGCAGGTGGTCCTCCAAATGTAGTTCCGGACCTTACTGTTGCAGAATATACACTCCGCTCATACAGCACGAAATATCTTGATGAAGTTGTAGAGAGATTCTACAACATTTTAAAAGGTGCTGCGCTTATGACTGGAACAACATATGAGGTTCAGAGAGACCTTCCATTCAAGAGCAAGGTTGTGTGCCATAAGGTCAATGACCTGCTTATGGCAAATGCAGCATATGAGAATGCCCCATCGATTGCGCCACCACGCGAAAGGACTGGCTCAACAGATTTCGGCAATGTGTTATATGAAGTTCCAGGCTCATGTATAAGAATTGCATTCACAGACAAGGATGCACAGCCACATTCAGAGGATTATCTTAAAGCAGGAAAGAGTGATGCCGCGCATAATGCTATAGTATACGCAGCAAAGATAATGGCTGATTCAATATGCGATGTTCTTGTTAATCCTGAGCTTCTTGCGCAGATAAAGCAGGAGTTTGAGGTGGCAAGAGAAAAAGGCTGATTAGTTATCAGAAGAATTGATTGTATAGAGCTGGCTGTCAGAAGCTGATTTGATTGAGAATGACTGTGTCCGCAAAGCAGATTAGAGTGATGGGTCATAAAGGAAGCAGGATGAATTTGCCAAAACCTACGAAATAGTTAGATATGGGTAATATAGTAGGCGAATTGCAGTCGACTTAAAGATGAAAATTCATAATAAACCCACTAATTTCGTTATAATACTAAGAATAGTAGGCAAATTAGCAGCAAAATAGATGGAAAATATATTGTTTATCAGGTTAAGAGCTGAAAAAGACCTACTCAAATAATATAGACTTGTCGATTAGTGGGTTTTCTCATTATTACATGAATTAAGGAGAATAAAATAAACCTACGAATATCAGATAATAAAGCTGATTAGTGGGTTTAGCGATAATATTGAATTGAATTAATAGAGTTGTAATCAGGCGGAGGAGAAATCCAAAGCCTGATTTTTATATGATAAATAAGAATAAAGTAAATAAAAATTGACAAAATTGACATTTATGCATAATATTATTGATATAAGGAGATGATGTTATGCCTAAAAAATCTATAGTGTTATTACCTGAAACATTGAACATACTAGAACAGATGGGATTGCAAATAAAATATGCAAGATTAAGAAGAAAAATATCAGCAGAAATTGTTGCTGAAAGAGCAGGAATAAGCAGAGCAACATTATGTGCTATAGAGAAGGGCTCCCCTTCGGTTGCAATGGGGTGTTATGCAGCAGTTTTACATGCATTGAATTACATGGATAAGGATTTATTATTAGTAGCTAAGGATGATGAACTAGGAAGAAAGCTGCAGGATTTGGATTTGCATGTACAAAAGAGAGTAAGAAAAAAGAGGTGAATGTAAATGAATGGGGAAAGAATAATATATGTTTATGCAGATTTTTTACCTTATGATAAACAATTAATAGGAAAATTATATGCTTCTATGGCAAGAGGTAAGGAATTTTATTCATTTGAATATGATGAAAAATGGCTTGAACAATCTACGACTTTTATAGATCCGGATTTACAATTGTATAATGGCAGACAATATGTGAATGATGATAAAAATATTTTTGGCGTTTTTGCAGATTCATGTCCTGACAGATGGGGAAGACTGCTTATGAAAAGGAGAGAGGCCATCAGGGCGAAAAAAGTTGATGAAAAACCAAGGAAACTGGTGGAAAGTGATTATCTTTTAGGAGTGTATGATAAAGCAAGAATGGGGGGATTAAGATTTAAGACAGATCCAGAAGAAGAATTTTTATCAGATGATAAAGAACTTGCAACACCTCCGTGGACGTCACTTCGACAATTAGAACAGGCATCTATATCATTTGAAAATGATGATGATGCTTTAGAAGAAAAGTGGCTTAGGCAATTAATTGCACCGGGTTCATCTTTGGGAGGAGCAAGACCAAAAGCATCAGTAATGGCACCAGATGGAGCGTTGTGGATAGCAAAATTTCCATCAAAGCATGATGAGTTTAATTCAGGTGCATGGGAGATGGTTGTACATGAATTAGCAAAAATGTGTGGCCTGAATGTGCCAGAAGCTAAGTTGGAAAAGTTTTCTAAAACAGGAAGTACATTTTTAGTTAAAAGATTTGACAGAGATGGTGAACAGAGAATACATTTTTCATCTGCGATGACAATGCTGGGGAAAAAGGATGGTGCAGGAAGTATAGATGGAAGCAGTTATTTAGAGATAGCATCTTTTTTAAGGGCAAATGGAGCTAAAGCAAAAGAAGATTTAGCTGAGTTATGGCGAAGAATAGTTTTTAGTATGGCGGTATCTAATACGGATGATCATTTTAGAAATCATGGCTTTATATTAACAGAAGATGGTTGGAGACTTTCACCAATGTACGATGTTAATCCTGATATATATGGGGAAAATCTTTCTTTAAATGTAGATGAATATGATTCAAGTATTGATTTTAATCTAGCAATAGAAGCATCTTCATATTATGGTTTGTCATCAAAAGAAGCAGAAGATGGAGTAGATGAGATTAAGAAGATTGTAAAAAATAACTGGCAGAGACTGGCTAAGGATTATGATATAAGCAGGGGACAGATAGAAAAAATGAAACCTGCATTTAGAGAATGTGAATATTAAAATACAGATGCATCAGGCGGAGGAGAAATCCAAAGCCTGATTTTTTTATAATTTGTAAGCATAAAAAATTGTACAGACACAATATGTCTGACTTGAATGCTATTCTTAATATACAAACAACCTGTATTTACAGTTGATTTATGTACAGATGAAAGGAGACATTTATTATGGGATTTTTCTGGGCTAATGTGAAAGCTAATATTGAAGGAGCAGTTGCAAATGCAAAAATGCATTACTATGAGGAAAAGCTGAGGAGCGACGACTATGATGAAGATGAAGACGAGGAAGAAGATTATAATGAGGTGCAGGAGGAATATGATGCGGACAGCATAGAAGATAGTCCCGTTGCTAATATCCAAAATAACTGGAAAGCAATATTATTAGTTCTTCAGACAGAATATAATATTCAGGATATACAGATGAGTACATGGATTAAACCACTCAGGGTAGAAAATGTGGAAGATAATATTTTGAATTTATCTTTTAGAAATCCTGATGATAACGAACAAGAGCATAATACGAATGTAAAATATGTACAGAAAAGATTTGCAGAGTTATTATCAAATGCAATTGCTGAATATATGGATGCTCAATATGTAGTGAAGATTAATTAAATGGATGATGCATCAGGTGGAGGAGAAATCCAAAGCCTGATTTTTTTATAAAATAAAACAATATGACAATAAGTGTCTGACCTAACTGGTATTATTTAAAGGAAATAGGCTGGGAGTAATTATGTAGGCAGCTGGAACACCATAAATTATATACAGGATGGAATAATTATGCAGAATGAATTAGAAGGATTATATAACATGCTTGTAAGTCAGACAGATATAATGAAAAATGTGGATGAATTAGTAGAAAAACAGATTGAACATGAGCTGATGCAGTTCAAAGAACTGGAAACATGGAGCGATTATGAATGTGAACGTGATAAATACATGGCAGTTGCCGAAGTTGCGAAAAAAGAAAGCTTCATGGCAGGGTTTAACTATGCAGTGAGATTACTTGAGCGCACGCACAACCCTTAAGACACGTTCCTTTTCTTCATCAGAAAGAGACTGGATTTCTTTCATGATTTCCCTGTCGATTGAAGAATAATCTCCAGTATATTCACCTGATAACACATAATCCACAGTTACACCTAGTGCATTACATATATAGATAAGTGTAGGCAGGGAAACTTTCACGCGGTTATTTTCAATATTGCTTATATGAGAAGTATTGACCTCAGCGGCACTGGCAACAGCGTCCTGCGGCAAACCTTTAGATAAGCGTATTTCTTTCAACTTCTTTCCAATACTTTCAAAATCAATATCCTTCATGAAATCCCCCACAATAAAGATGATAAATACAATACATATAATTGTAATATTGATTGGCTGATGATATAATTATCTACAACTAAAATAAAATTAGTCACGGACAACATATTTGAAAAAAGATTTCTTTAAATAATCATGCGATATGTTCAGGTTCGAATTATAAGAATTAAAAATGTTATGACAAAATATGACACTAAGACATATAATGTCCGACCTGTCTGCTATCATAATAATAAACAAAACGAAGGAGGCAGTTATGCAAGACAACAATATTGAAGATGATAGCAGTGAAGTTTATGTGTATTTGAAAAGACCATTTCTGTTCAATATCAGATACAATTCAAGAGAAATATGGAACAAGATGACGGAGGAGGATAAGGCACCGTACATTAATTATGAAGAATTTTACGAAGAATACAGGCTTATAAGGCTAAGAAGTATAGGGTATCCGATACTTGCGGTGGTGTATCTGTTTGCAATGTCAGCAATGGTACTTTATATCATATATATGTTTACAGGTTTTAACATATTTTCATTATTTTTATGATGTATAATTATTGAAACATATTTTTGTGGAAATAATGTATAAAAATACAGAAAATATGATTTTATATTAGCATTTATTATGATAAAGTGCTAAAATATTAACAGATTAAATCGTGAATTGATGAGTGCAATCTTACAAACGACTTAAAGGAGAAAAACTACTTATGGCAAATGACTACAATGACAAGGTAAGTCGGGTATTAAGCCTGTATCAGCGCCTGATGGAGGGGGAAGTGGTTGACAAAGAAGCAGAAGCTGTAAGATATGGCGTATCTGCCAGGTCAATCCAGCGTGATATAAGTGCAATTAATAATTTTTTTGAACAGGAGACTGAAAAGAGCGGGGTAATTAATTCAATTGAATACGATAAGAAAAGGGGCGGACATTATCTCAGCCAGATATATAAAACTTGGCTGACCAATAGTGAGATACTTGCAATATGCAAGATACTGCTGGACAGCAGGGCATTTACCAGAGAAAGGATGGGGCACATTCTCGATATACTGGTTGACCGCTGCACACCGGCAGAAGGAAAGGCAATAGTACAGGACCTTATTAAGAATGAGGAATTTCATTACATAGAACTGACGCATAAATCAGAGTTTGTTGATAAGATGTGGGACATCGGGCAGGCAATCAGAAACTGCAATTATCTTGAATTCGAATACAGGAGAAGTACAGATAATGAAGTGGTTAAGCGGAAGGTAAAGCCGGTTGCGATAATGTTTTCGGAATTTTATTTTTATCTTACAGCGTTTATAGATGATGAAAAGGTCAGGGCTAATTTTCAGGTCATTAATGATGCATTTCCAACAATATACCGAATCGACAGGATTGCAGGCTATAAGGTGCTTGATGAACATTTTAAGATACCGTACAGCGATAGATTTGAGGAGGGCGAGTTCCGAAAGAGAGTGCAGTTCATGTATGGCGGCAGACTCAAGAAAATCAGATTCAGATATAAAGGCGGAAGCATAGAAGCTGTTCTCGACCGCCTCCCTACAGCAAAGATTCTTGGCGAAAAAGATGGCGTATACACAGTATCCGCCGAGGTGTTTGGTGATGGAATCAATGTGTGGCTGAGAAGCCAGGGGGAGAATGTGGAAGTGATAAATAGTATCAAATAGCATATGAAATTAGTGTATAAGTTGGGGAAGCCTACTAATATTGCTAAATGCGATGAAATAGTAGGTTTATTGAGGGAAAATTATGATGAGGATTAAGGTGGCTAAAGAAAATTGCCTACTAAATTTATGATTTATGCGAGAATAGTAGCTTCCTGTATAATTCAAAGTGTAAAGAGTAAATGATTTTACAAAAATAGATACCTAAGTTAAACTGTCATTGCTGACCGGCAAGTTGGCAAATGAACAGAATAAGGAAGGTATCTATAAATGAATTGTACACAAAACAAGAAGATTGAGCAAGTAAAAGAAACAACAATGATTGTTGGCATTGATGTTGGCAGTGAAAAGCATTATTTCAGAGCTTTTAACTGGAGAGGCATCGAACTTACCAGAAAGCCTGTAGCGTTTTCAAACTCTATGGAGGGATTCAACAGCTTTTACAATACGATTGTGGAACTGATGCAGAAAAGTGAACTTGAAGAGGCACTGGTAGGAATAGAGCCAACCGGTCACTACTGGTTTGATCTTGGGCAGTTCATGGGTGAAAAGGACATAAAGTTTGTAATGGTAAACCCGCACCATGTGCATAAGACCAAAGAATTAGATGACAACAGTCCATCTAAAAATGACAGGAAAGATCCTCGTGTTATTGCAGGGCTTGTAAGGGATGGACGGTATTTTTATTCATATATGCCGACAGGTGCATATGCAGAACTGCGGAATGCGTCAAACCGTCGATTTGTGCTTGTAGAAGAACAGACAAGGGCGAAGAACCGTCTGCAGAAATGGATTGCAGTGTATTTCCCAGAATATAAGGGAATTTATACACACATAGATGCCAAGGGAGGAATGTTGGTGTTAAAAAAGGCACCAACACCTGAGGAGATAGTAAGACTTGGAGTGGAAGGTATCATAAAGATATGGAAAGACGCTAAACTTCGAGGAAATGGTCATAAGAAGGCTATGTTGATTCTTGCGGCAGCAATGAGAAGCATAGGATTAAAAGCAGGTCTTACAGAAGCCCGGATGGAGATACAGGATCTGATAGAGGATTATGAACTCCAGACAAAACGCCTTGAAAGGGTCAATGACCTGATCAAAGGACTGTGCCAACAGGTCAGGTATGCGGATAAGCTGCTTGAAATAAAAGGCATAGGAATAACAACAGTAGCAGGTTTCATAGCAGAAGTTGGCGATATTACGCGCTTTGATAGCACGAAAGAACTTCAGAAACTGGCAGGATTGGAACTGGTGGCAGATAGTTCCGGTAAGCACAACGGAAAGACAAAGATAAGTAAAAGAGGGCGCAAGCGTCTCAGATATTTACTTTTCGAGGCAGCGATATCGGTGGTGGGAAAAAATGAAGAATTCAAAGAAATCCACAGGTATTATACCACCAGAGAAAAGAATCCATTAAAAAAGATGCAGTCGCTGATAGTAGTAGCATGTAAGCTGATAAGAGTATTCCATGCGATTCTAACTAAGGGAATCAGATATGATGCATCAAAGATGTTGAAAGATATCAGACATCCGGGAGAACAGTTAAAGGCTGCGTAACCGAGTAACAAAGAACAACCATAATGATTACAGTAAGCGTCCGCCGAAAGGTGCTGTAATCGGAGTGTTTGGATCAGTAATGAAAGTACAAAGAATGAGCTGGTAGCCGGCAGGAAATTAAACCAGAGGGCATGACCCTGAATAGTAGCTAAGCTGGCACCCTGGTTATGGACAGGCAGAACGAAGGAAGTGAGGACCCACCGCAAGGAGGATGATCCTGTTGGACATGAGAGGTGAGCTGCCATATAGGGATGGGTATACATCGAAGCCATTTAAAACGGATAGTGATGACGCTTTATTTGGTGTACCCATTATTACTATATATCTGCCCTGTATGAGGTAAAGATCACTCCATAACCGTAATTCTATTCAATGACAGGTATCAAAAAGTATTGAATTTATTGAAAAAAACACTTGATTATATGGAGAGGTCTTTTAGTCAACAAAAAGGCATCTAATATTATAGATATATAAGAAAAACTAACCAGCAGTTTTGTTTATAAAGGTGTTGAATTAATTGAATCAGATATAATATAATGTCCATAGGTGATTACCTTTTTATCCGGATATTGTTTTTTCGCAGATTCAATTATACTGGTTATTTAGGGGTAGTCACCTTTTTTATATAAAAATATGTGAAAACCCTTGAAATGTAAAGAATTATAAGAAGAAAAGGGGTGTCAGAGTTGACACTACCGGAAGTGATAAGGGAGCATTTTTATGGATAAAATAAAAAAAGCTATTGAAGTTGTAGAAAATTTAGAAACAAAGTATGAACTTACCACTGACGAAATAGAGAAAATAAAGGTACATTATGATGATTTTAAAGTGTATGTACCGCTTATAGGTAGATTCTCGGCTGGTAAGAGTGCATTAATAAATAATATTTTAGGTTGGAATACCGAAGTGTGTAAGGAAAACATAGGTGTGGAAACAGCAATACCTACAGAAATTTTTGCAGGAGAAGAGGATGTTGCGTGTATATGCAGACCTGAAAAACAGTTTGTTTCAATGGAGCAGTTTCTTAATATTAGAGATTCGATTAATGCTCAAAATGCAGAGATTGTAAAACTTCAGCTGATGGATAATGATACATTGGAGCAATTCCCTGATGTGGCACTGGTTGATATGCCTGGTTTAGATTCTGGATATGAGATTCATGATAAAGCAATTGAATATTACATTAGAAAAAGCATGGCATATATTTTAGTATTCCCAGCAGATGAGTTAACAATTCCTCAGAGTATGGAGCCTATTTTGAATGATTTGAATACATATGATATGCCTATGTGTGTGGTTATTACCAAAGGAAATAGAATTATTGGAGTTGAGGAACAAAGAAAGAATGAATTAAAACAGTCTCTTCGCAAATATTTCCATGATAAGACTATTCAAATATTCATTACCGAGAAGGAGACTGGAAGAGTAGAGGATGTTGTTAATTACCTTGTTTCAGTTGAACAACAAGCAAATGATTTAGGAAAAGTTTTTTATAGAAAAAAATTGGAACCAGAGTTTGCACGAATATGTAATTATCTTGTTGGATATCTAAAGAATATGGAATTATCTATGTCTCAGCTTGAAGAAGAACAAGAACGATTAAACTTTAATATGAGAAAGCTTAATGGAGCAATTGATGAGGAATTAGGAGAGTTTGAAAGACAGATTCCAAAACTAATAAATGATATATCCATGGATGTTCAGGCCGTGTTATCTGCAAGAATGGATGAGTATGTTTCAGAATTGCTTCATGATGTAGATATCTCAGGCTCAATAAATGAAACTGTTAGAACAACATTAACATCAAGTTATCAGACAAGAGTAATGGAAAAATTGCAGAAACAATTAGAGAAAATATCTGAAGTAATGTCGTTAGGCAGTTCAAATTATGCCTCTTCGTTAATGATTGATATAGATAAGGTTTGTGGTAAAGAGATATCTGGTATTGGAAGAACTGCAATTGATGCAATAGCATTGGTATTTGGACCTATTGGGGCAATTGTGGCTCATTTGATTACGGGACAGATAAACAAAAATATCAGCGAGAAACGTAGAGAAGCAGAAATGAAGGTAAGACAGCAATTAAGTTCAAGTGTTTTTCCTTCAGTAGATAGAGAAGTACGCACTAAGCTTGAAATTGATCTTAATCATATTTCAATGGATGTCAGAAAGGCTGTTGAGGAGGATGTTGCAACGCAGATGGAATCACTTCAGAAGGCATTAAATGAAGTAATTGAGAAGAAAAAAATAGAAGATACAAATAAAGAAAATAAGAGAATTGAAATAGAGGATGATATTCGCTTAATAGAGGAAGTTCGAGGATTGATTTCTTAAAATAGGAGATGAAATCGTTATGGATGAAAATACAGTACAACAGATTATATGGAATTATGAACAGCTGAGAAATATTGTTCGTCCTGAGTCAATAGATGGTATTACGAATATGCGGCATTTATTTATACAGGCAAAGTAATTATAGATAATTGCAAATTTATCAGATGTTCAAATTATGGTAATGGTACAAAGCCAGGAATGTTATTCTTAGGTGGAAATAGAGAACGTTTGGGTGCTGAATATGAATACCTAGATATAGTTCATAGCAATGGAGGAATCGTTGAAAATTGTGAATTCAATAATTGCTCTTGTGATGGAAGATCAAGAGATGGAATAAAAAGATACAATCATATTATAAATAAGATTGGTGCAATGGATAAGGACAATAAGTTTAATAAGTGTAATGTAACAAATGTAGGCTCTGAAAAATGGGAGAATGTAAACAGCTAGGGGGGATAATCTTGAATGAACAGGATTTACAACAATTAGTATGGTGCTATCAACAATTAGGATTAATTGTTTCGGATAACATTGGTGAAAGTATTAATCAAGATGAAGACTTACGAAAAATTGAAAAAATATTCTTGGTAGAGATACCTGAGTTAATGAAAAAAAGTGCTCCTGCTGAAATTTATGATTTACTTCAAGAATTACAATACAATTATGAATTTCTTCATGATTGCATTGTATATGGTTCCTTAAAAAGAAAAAATGTTATAGGACTTGGAGGAGGTTTTTCTAGTGGAAAATCGAGCTTTATCAATTCAATGATGGGACATGGAGAAATCCTTCCGGAGAATATAAACCCATCAACTTCAGTGCCTACATATATTGTTAATGGTAATGAAAATAAAGTTAGTGGTATTAATATTTTTCAAAAAAATATGGAATTGGATTTATTTAGCATAAATGCGATTTCTCATGGATTTGGTTCGTTTGCTGATGATATCAAGAGTATAGAATTGGGGCACATTTTAAGAAATCTTGTATTAACTACCCCGCTCTTTAAATATAAAAACATTGCATTTTTGGATACACCGGGTTATTCAAAACCGGATGATGTAAACTATTCTGCAAAAACAGATGAGATGGTTGCCCGTCAAGAACTAAACACTACAAATTATATATTGTGGTTTTCTCCAGTTAGTGAAAGCGGTTCATTAGCTGAAACTGATATTGCATTTATCAAGTCTTTGCGTGAGGATTTACACATTTCCATTATATGCAGTAAGGCTAATCGAAGAACTGTCGAACAAAGGAAACAAATTAGAAAGACAATTTTACAGCAAATTGAATCTTCAAAGCTTAATGTTGATAATATTTATTTTTTTGATACTGAAACACCAGAAGGTTTGGACGCAGAATCTATTAAAATGCTGATTCTTGAAAAAAATTCAAGGGAATATGATGGTTCTGCATTAGGAAAAAATATAAAAAAATTTTTTGTCAGAATGGAAGAGTACTATGAAAATAAAGATAAAGAATTAGCTCAAAAAACCAATCGTATGAATCAGGCAATATTATGTATTGAAAATGAATATTTGGTGAGGGACGGCTTGCAAGCATTAATTAACGATATGAAATCTGAGCGCAATCAATTGAAAGCTTATAAAGAAAAGATGAAAGAGCTTGAGATTGAATTATGTAAGTTGGTAAAGGCTATTTCAAGCAGATACGAATTTGATTTTGTTATTCCTGAATATGGTGTAATTAAATCAGAAATGCATAGTCAAAATGCGACAATTAATACGCAAAAGAGATTAGGATTTGCTCGGACAAATAGTTCATTTAGTAAGTTGGCAAAAGTGAGGTTTGAAGAATGATAGAGAACATAAGATTTGATTTTCATCCATTAATCAAAGAGGATGTATTAATAGTAGATCATTATATAGCGGGATTATATAATCTTGCATTGTGTGATGGGGAATTGTCAGCACAAGAGGAAGTTTTTATTAACAAGTTGGCCAAGGCAGTAAATATATCAAATGAGAGACTAGAATCAATTCAGTATATTGATTTTGATAAGAATATTGATGTGTTGAAGTATGATTTTGCAAATAAGCAGATTCAATATACTTTTTTTTGTGATTTGTTTGTATTGGCACTTTGTGATGGGAATATATCGGATGAAGAATTTGATTTTATAGGCTCGATGGCAGAAACAGTAAATCTTGATGATAGGGTATTTCAGTATATAACTAGAGTTGCGCAAGCTGTTTCGGAAGGAACAGATAATGCGTATTTGTTAACAATATTATCTAGGCATAAAGGTGTTAGTTTTAATCAGTTTCAGTTTTATTTTGGAAACGTGAACAATTCCAAAGTTCGAAGCAAGGTAACAGAAATTAGAAGTATATGTAAGCAGTTAAAGGAATTACGTAGTATATATACACAAGTAGACTATGATGATACGGATAGTATAATTGAGACATTTACTGATGAGAATCAAGAATTACTTGATTCGGCTGTAGAGAAAATTGAAGAAATACGCTATGAGGTCGAGGAAGAAACAGATGATTATATAGCTTTTACAGAAGATGATGTATACAGTGATCTTGAAGAAATTATTCATGAAATCAGCCATTTGTCGGATATGTTATGGGTTCATGTAGCAGAATTGTCATTTTCGCAAATGGGATTTGAAGGCTTTGATAAATACGAATCAGACTTTGATTTTGCAGAAGATGGCAGAGCATTTGTGAATGAGATAGATAAGGCGCTTGAGTATTTACAGGAATTTGATACATATGAAGATTTAGTGAAGAAAATGGGGGATTAATTAATGAGTGAATATGAAGTTGTTAATACCAAAATAAAAGATATTATTGACAGGATTTCAGTCTATGCTTCTGAAGAGCAGCTTGATGATATTCAGAGAATCAATGACAATTTTTCTATGAAAATAAATGATTTTTTTAGGGAAGAGCGTAAGCTTAATATTGGTGTGATTGGTAGAGTTAAGGCTGGTAAATCTTCTTTTCTCAATACTCTGTTGTTTAATGGCGAGGAAGTTCTTCCAAAAGCTGCTACTCCTAAAACAGCTACTCTTACTAAAATGGAATACGCTGATGAAAACAGAATTGTAATAGAGTTTTATTCAAAAGAAGAATGGGAAGGTATCGTTGAAGATGCCAAGCTTGGTGATAAGAATGAAATCACAAAGTCTGCCAAAGAGCTTGTAGATATGGCAAGAAATAGAGAAATTGATGTTGAGAAGATTCTCTCAGGAGAAACTTTGGATAAAACTTTTGCTGAATATAGCGAACTAATTAATTTCTTAAACAATTATGTTGGTGAGAATGGAGAATATACTCCGTTGGTCAAATCTGTAATTATTTATATGAACAGAGAAGAATTCAAGGATATTTCGATTGTAGATACTCCGGGATTAAACGATCCTATTCCGTCAAGAACACAGCGTACCAAAGAATTTATTGAAGTTTGTGATGTTGTATTTTTCCTAAGTCGTGCGGGATCGTTTCTTGACATGAATGATTGGGAGCTACTATGTAAGCAGTTGCCACAAAAAGGTGTTAAAAAGATGGTTCTGGTCGCAAGTCAATATGATTTGGGACTTCGAGATGTATTAAAGAAAGAAGAACAAAACAGTTTTTTTGGAAGTAAAGAACCTGCATGGCGCAAACAGGCAAAATCTACTTCAAAATCAACTAATATTAAGGATGCTAAAAAAATTGTCGCAGAAAGTATGTCAAGCAGAATAAAAGAAAAAGTTGCTTCTTTTGAGGCTGCGCATACAACCGGGACTCATGATGCTGTAATAAAAATTTTGAAAGAGTGTACAACACCAGTGCTAATTTCATCAAGGGCACATGATATGTATGTAAAAGATGAAGCCGATTACAATCAAGAAGAGAAAGATGATTTGGAATATTGGAAAGGATTTATTCCGGAAGATGGCAGAAAAGAAGAATTTAAAAAAATTGGGAACTTTGATCAGATAAGAGGAATTTACTTATCCATCAAAAAAGAAAAGCAGCGTTTACTTGAAGAAAAGCAACGAGAATTTATTCCTAAAGTATATCTTGAATTAAAAGATTATCTTACCTCAGTGAAGAGCCAAGCAGAATTGAGACTTGACTATTTACAAAGTAATGATAGAGACAGTTTGGAGCAGAAGCAACGAGGTTTTGAGGAAAAAATTAATGCTATCACAGCGGATATCGCAGAAGTATTTGGTGATACCCTGGAATCTATCAAGACACAAAAATTGGATGTGAATAAGGCGTTAAGAGACTTGAGTATTGAAGCATCAAAACTTCAGACTCAAACTGGTAAAGAAACGTATCATAGAACAACTACTACATATAAGTTCAAACTGGGACCAATAAAATTTGGAAGACAAGACTCAAATTATTCATATACAACAACCTACACATACCTTGCAGCATCAGATGCATTAGAGCAGATAAATGTATATGGCAAAAGTGCGGCAAGTGCAATTGAGGATGTATTTAGAGAGACGGTGGAATTAAAAGCATATCGAAGAAAATTGTTAGAAACAGTTATTAGAAATTTTGATGCTTCAGACGAAGGATTCGATGCAAATTATTTTAGGATAATTGTTCAAAAGGCTTTGAACAGTATTGAATTTCCAGAAGTCCATATTGATGTGAGTAAAGAACTTGCAGAGATAGGTAACCAATTTTCTGGAGAAATACGAAATAGTTTTGATCAGGACAAATTTAGAAATCTATTATCCACAACGGTTGAAAAACTATATAACTCAATTGTAGAAAAGGTGGATATTACTATTGATGAATTTCAAAAAGCAATGAGTTTGGTTGAGACTAATCTTGCAGATAATATTTTAAAACAAGTCACAACAGAGTTTGAAGAAATTAAGAGCGCAATCGCTGACAAAGAATCAGAGATTAACAATGGAACAAAATATGTAGAAATTCTTTCAAGTATAATCAGTGAAATATAAAAAACTGTATTGGAGGGATGAGAGATGGATTCAAATAAGTTACAGATAAGTGAAATGAATAATGTACTAGAATTGACGGATAGTATTATTAATCGTAAGTATTTATCTTTTTTAACTAATTCGGATATATATCAGATACGAGCCGTTACAATGAATGAGCTTGCAATAGATATAAATAAGCATTGTAAGATATTCCATTTGAAAAAGTTTATTTATGATACAAATGAGAATTTTCTTACAAAATTAATTACAGTGGTTAATGTTGCTTATGCGTTAAAAGGAACCATTGTAACAACTATTAAAAGCAACGGATATTATATTGATTTTTATATTGGAATAGTTGCTAAGGATAAAAAGGGCGAGAGCGGAAATGAAGACAGAGAGGCACTACTTAATGCTTTTGAGGGTACTATTTCAGGTAATTTTGGAGGATCTGATATTTGTTGTATGAATCAAAATGAATTGCTAGCATATTCAGAGACTTTGTCTGGAAATGCAGTATGTTCAGTTTCTGTTGTCCCTTCCTTACGTAATAGCGATGAAAAAGAAATAATGTCATATGTTCAAGGTATAGAGAACCTTGTAGATTCACTAAAAGGAAAAAAGTACACACTCATCACCATTGCCGACCCGGTTGGTTCCTCAGATATATCAGAGATAAGACATGGATATGAGAACATTTATAATTACTTAGTTCCTTTATATAGGGTAGTTGAAACAAAAGGAGTTTCAGAGACAATAAGTCTATCTCAGACCGATACTAAAAGTTATGTTAAAGGGTTAACTGAAGGCATTGCAAGAACTCAAGGAAGATCAGACAGTGTAAGCACAACGAATGGATTTAATCTTGGTGTTTCTGCAGGCGTTCCATTTGTTGCAAGTGTTTCGGGGGGATATAACCATTCAAAAACAAAAGGCTCTACAATGAATGATTCTTTAACGAAAAATTCATCAATTTCAGAGCAATTTAGTAAGGCAAAGGCAAATACATCTAGCGTAGGAAACACTACTTCAGACAGTACTCAATTTACAGTTGAGAATCGTATTATTAAATCGATGCTTGATAAGATTGAGAAGAATATTGAACGATTAGATGAATGTGAAGGATATGGAGCTTTTAATTCAGCAACATATGTTTTGGCTGAGAATAAGGAAATTGCATTAAATGTAGCAGGTAATTTCATTTCATTGATGAAAGGAGAAAGAACTAGCGCACAGACTTCGGGCATTAATTGTTGGGAAAAACCTGAAAGGGTTTCAACCTATAGACCAGACAAAGGAGCTACCACATTCGATAACATTATTAGTTGTTTGAAACATTTTACGCATCCAACATTTAAAGTAAACGAAAATGTTTCTGTGTCAACAGCTACTATGGTAAGTGGACCTGAACTCACAGTGCAGTTAGGGCTTCCAAAGAAATCTATAAATGGTGTTGCAGTATTACCAATGAATCCTTTTGGAAGAAATGTAAGAGAATGTTTGGACGAGAAGATACAGCTTGGTAATCTCTATTTTATGGGAAGAACGGAATCTCAAAAGGTGGATATTGAGATTAATTCACTGGCTTCTCACACGTTTGTAACAGGATCAACTGGTAAAGGTAAATCAAATGTAATATATGGAATGTTAAGCAAGCTTGTTCATAATAATGTAAAGTTTATGGTCATTGAACCAGCAAAAGGTGAGTATAAAACAAAGCTTGGAAAGCAACCTGGAGTTATTACATATGTTACAAATCCTAATTTTGGAACATTTATCGGTGAAAAAGATCTTGGTACTATGGATGTCAGACTTTTGAAGATGAATCCATTTAGATTTCCAAGTAATACACATGTGCTTGAACATATTGACAGGCTGATTGGTATTTTTAATGTATGTTGGCCTATGTATGCAGCAATGCCTGCAATACTAAAGGACGCAGTAGAGAGAGCCTATGAAAAGTGCGGATGGAATCTTGAAGAATCAATAAATAAGTATAATGTAGCATTATACCCTTCATTCACGGATGTGATTTCACAAGTTAAGGTTATCTTGGATGAAAGTGATTATTCAGCAGATAACAAGGGGGATTATATTGGAAGCTTGTCAACACGTTTAAAGTCTTTGACAACTGGAATTAATGGATTGATGTTGTGTGCTGACGATTGGGAGGACAAGTTGCTTTTTGATTCAAATGCGATAGTTGACTTAAGCAGAATTGGTTCACCAGATACGAAGGCATTGCTAATGGGAATTCTAGTGATTAAGTTGCAAGAACACAGAATGCAGAATTCTGAACCAGACTCTCCATTAAAACATGTGACAGTGCTTGAAGAAGCACATAACCTGATGAAAAAAACGTCTACAGAGCAGACTGCAGAGGGCGCAAATATGGCTGGGAAGTCTGTAGAGATGTTGTCTAATGCAATTGCTGAAATGAGAACATATGGTGAAGGCTTTATTATTGTAGATCAATCTCCAGGGTTATTGGACAAATCGGTAATAAGAAATACAAATACAAAAATTTTACTGAATTTGCCAGATATCGAAGATAGAAAAATTATAGGCAAGGCGGCTGGATTAACTGATAATCAGATTGATGAATTAGCAAAATTGGAGAGAGGAGTGGCTGTAGTTCATCAAAGTGATTGGATCGAGGCCGTGCTTTGCCGATTTGAAAAATACGAGTCAGAAGATGACAGTTTTCATAAAAGTCAGAATAAGGAGAAGGAATCTTTTGTTGACACAAATGAAATAAGGGATGCCTTGTTAGACTGTATTATGACTCAGGAACTTTATCGAAAGGGAGAAAGAGTTTTAATTGGTAGATTGCAGGAAAAGATTATTAAATCCAAATTAAGCACTACGGTTAAAAGTGCCTATATGGAATATATCCAAGCAGACGAGAAAACAAGTGTACAAAAATTGAGAACTTTGATATACGAGTTTTTTTCAGCAGATAAAGCAGTTGATGTAGCTAAAAGATGTAAAGATATAGATTCATGGTCAAAAAAAGTTGTAGCTAATTTATCACCATCAATTGAAGCATATTCTACAAATCAGTTAAATATTGTATTATCGATGATTGTTTATGAACAATCAGTAAGAGATTCATCGTATGATGATATTTTTTGCAGATATACAGAAATTGCTAAGGAGAAAGGAGGCATATTCTAATGTTCGAGGGCTTTGGAGAATTCACTGAAAACAAGGAAGCTTCTCAGAGAGAGGTCTCGGAGTATAAGGATATACATCCAGAAGGGGATGGCACTGTAGAAGATGCAAAGGATTATTGGGATAAAATATATGAAAATATGAATGCAGATGAAACGGAAGTGACAAATCCTAGACAAGAAGTAATTGATGGAAAGGTTAATTACTTTGATGATAATGGCGTACTATATCGTATAGAAAATGATTTGATTCCAGATAATCAATATGAGTTGAATGGTTATAGCTATCAGACGGATGATAAGGGACGAATTGTAGCTGCAGAGGGTGTATTACATATGAAAGACCGAGACGGTCGATTACCAATAAGAGACTCTATTGAAAATATAGGAAAAGGCGATCAACAGGAGAACGATGACAGAGGACATTTGATTGGAGATCAATTTGATGGTTCAAATGGATTAGAAAATATGATTCCTCAAGATGCGGGCATAAATCGAAATGATTTTAAGAATTTTGAAAATGAATTAGCAGCTAAAGTTAAAGCCGGGGACGAAGTGAAAGTTAAAATAGAACCTATATATGATGGAGATTCAAGGCGTCCTACAGATATTGTGGTTACATATTATATTAATGGTGTTGAGGATATTCGTATCTTCCCAAATGAAAAGGAGGGATAACATGGAATTGAATTATCAAGAAATTGTAGACAAGTTGCAGAGCATTTTCCCTATGCAATGGAAAAACGCTATTTTTATGGCAGAATATACTTCTGGAAGTTATAGTATGCGTTGTTATTATTCTACTGGAGATGGAAAGTATTTGGATTGCATGACTGCTGTTGGAAGTACAAGGGTACAAATAATTAAGCTGTTTAAGCAAATTAATCAAGAAGTGCAGAAAGTACGAAAGAAACTCGTTGGAGATAATCTTTGGTATTCATTGACCATTAGGATAGATTCAGATGGTAAGTTTAAGGCAGAATATGATTATAATGCTCATGAGGAAAACGCAATTGGTTATATTGAGACATGGAAAAGTAATAATTTGTAAAGCAAAATTATAATCCATCTTTATTATTTAGGAGATGATAAACTTGCTGTTTAGAATTGAAGATAGCATTAATGCTAATGGGCAACATAGAGATTATACTATTCCTGTTGAATTATTGCCGTTATTGAAAAAGAAGGATGTGGACTACTATATTGCTAATGAACTTAGAAAAGAAATAAATAATTCTAAGGATAGAAGATTGTTGAGTTACTCGAAATCTTTGGGCGTATGTTTATTAAAGTATAACAAGTTTACGGACAATGAGATTCATATGAATATCACAGATTATTGTGGGTACATAAAATATTGGAATTGTGATTATGATGGAGTGAATACAGAACCTTATGATTTGGAAATGATAAATCTAGGAATTGGGTTATCAAAAAAAACGAAGTGGATTAAGCTAATAAACTTCTGCATAGATGTTTCAAATAATAATTTGGCTGAAATATTTCTTGAGAATACAATCGATGTTAGTAGAAAGAGAGTGGCATCCCCTGAAAAGGATAAAGAGGTTTTTTTATTTCAATCTCCAAATGATATAATTTTTACGCAATACACAAATTCGATTTATTATATGCTTTGGTAATGAGATTTGGCATAAAAAAGAGTATACGAGATGGAATTGTAGAAAAAGTCCAAAATATGAGAGACTTTCGTTTTGATTATTGCTACTCTAATGAGAGAACAGGTATTATTACTCTTGTGGATTATCTATGTAAGAATTACCAAATTGAAAAAGAAATGAGCTATCAGATTGTTAAAGATAGTTATAATTCTGATGTCATCCATGTGTATTATGACCCAATAATGCAGTTTCATGATATACAGGTACAAGATTTTAAAGATGAATAATCTGTGCCTCAATGAGCCACCTGTCCGGTGAGAGTAGTTCTTCCGCAATTAACCGTTTTTGCTACTTCTCGTATATCTCAATTTTGCCTCTAGTAACTGCTTACCACAACGACCATACATCGATCTTTTTATCATTTTTAATCTGCTGTTAGTTCCTTCGACAAAGCCATTACTAAAATTATATGCAACAGCATTCTCTACAGCATCTATATCACGCTTTAATCCGTCAGCAAAACGCTTCAGTGCTTTAATACTACTGTTACTATATTTCTCTACAAACAAATAAAACAGTGGAACATTTCGCTTTTTGAAAATATGCAGTGAGCAGTTCTTCATGGCTGAATGCCCTGCTTCCGATAAGCACTTTAGTTATGGCGAAAAGTTCTTTATTAGAAAACAGATTATCCATTTCTAATGTGTAGCAATGGTCTGAAGCAGAGTATTTTAGCTCGGCATTGCCAAGAATATCGCGATAGTCGGCAAGGAATGCTTTCAAATCGTTAATATCTCTTGTTATGCTTCTTGTTGACACATTACTTTCGTCGGCGAGTGCGGCTACCGAGAGGGACTCGCCCTTTAAAGCCCGAAACAGCAGTTTAAGGACTCTGTCAGCTTTGTAATTCTTATATTCATTATCCATATCCGATGCCTCCTGATATTGATTATACTATATTTTATAGACAATATGGTACATCAGATTAGCGACAAAGCCTGTCACAGTAAATTTATTCATGAATATTTTTCTGTGACACAGCATGTCAGTCCGAATTAATACAATGATTATATAAAAATTGAGGAGGAATGATGGATACGGAGCGAAAAATGCGTTATATCAATGAACGTAAAAGGTGGCAGCGCAGGGAACATAAGTTAAGAAAATTTACAACCTTATTTCTCATATACTGGGTTGGGTTTAGCCTGACTATTATGATCTTTTTTAAATACAAGATTAATGAATTGTACGAGCTTAACAGGAAGACACAATTACAGATTGAGCTGTTTAAGGAGCAACTCAATAATTACAATGAGAAGGACATCAGGAAAAGCAACGGTGGAAAGTATAATACCTGGACTGATGAGGTGTGTGATAATAAATAAAATATAATTTAGAGACTGACATATCGTGTCCAACCTAAATGTTACTATATATGTGTAATCAAAAGAACTTAAACATATATGAAGGAGGACAAAGCTATGTTTTGTAAAAAATGTGGAAAGGAACTGGAAGATAATGTCCGTTTCTGTAATTATTGTGGGGCGGAAGTAGAGAGCAAGGTTGTTGATTTTAATGAGGCGGCTGGCAATAATAAACCAGATAACAATTATGCCAATGCGGGTGGACAGCAATATAATTATGAATATGTTATGCCACAGCAACCAGTTCAGGCAACAGGCGAACAGCCAGTAGAAGAAGATGTATCAATTAATATTGCAGGTCATAAGATTAAGGGCAGACTTATAATGAAGATTGCTGCGATAGTGGCTGCAGCATGCTTCTTTTTCCCAATGTTCACAGTGTCATGTGCAGGGGTTAATGTTGGAAATGTAAGTATGGCTGATTTAACATTTGAAACGGAAGATACAACCCAGAACAACTACTATGACTATTATGGTTCAGATGATGAAGAAGATAATGGCACTGTTGGAATGATTGTATTCATGCTTGCGCCTATTTCAGCATTTTGCATATGTATGGTCAAGAATGAAGGAAAAGGCTGGGGCAAGGAGGCAGTTGCTGCATTTGGCTCATCTGCACTGGCATTGATAAGTCTGTATTTTGTTATTACTAATACAATGAATGACGAATATGGCGGTTACGTTCAGGCAAAACCGATGTTTTCATATTATCTGTACATAATTGCGTGCGTTATAGGTGCGGTTGTAGGAATCATGATTATTAAGGAACATCAGAAAAAGCTTGCTGCAAATGTTGGAGCTGTACGGCAGGCAGAGAAGCCTAATGTATGGGTAAAGACCGCATTATATACAGTTGGAGAAACATTTGCAATATATGTATTGTTCTTCCTGCTTAGTGAGATTTTTTAAAATGTGATATTATACCCTATAGAATTTTCCATCACATAGTAATATAATATGTAAGCCACCAGTCCTGGGAGGGGTGCTGCGAAAGCAGTACTATCGGAGTCTAGGTCCAATCACATTATTTTTCCCGTAGAACTCGCGATAGCTGGCGGCTTTTTTATTATGATGGAGTACGGATTTAACATGGAATTACTTGATGTTGTTGATGAGAATGGAAAGCCGACAGGTGAGACTGTTGAGCGTAAGACTGCACATAGCGAGGGAATCAGACATAGAACAGCTCATGTGTGGATTGTAAGAAAGTCTGATGAGGGAGCAGAGGTACTGTTGCAGAAAAGGGCTATGAATAAGGACTCATTTCCTGGAAGATATGATACTTCTTCGGCGGGACATATTCAGGCTGGTGACGAACCGGAGGAATCTGCTATAAGAGAACTGCATGAGGAACTTGGGATTAAGGCTTCTGTTGATGATTTGCAGTTTGTTGATACATTTGTAATCCAATATGAAAAAGAATTTTATGGCAAGATGTTTAAGGATAGTGAGATTGCATTTGTCTATGTATACACAAAGCCAGTCAATATAGATGAACTTACATTGCAGAAGGAAGAATTGGACGGCGTTGAGTGGTTCAACCTAGAATATGTCTATGAAGAGTGCAGAAAGCATAACCAGAAGTTTTGTGCACCGGTTGGTGGATTAGAGATTGTAAGAAGGTATGTCAGAGGTACTGGATTATGATTGCAAGAAATATATACAAGCTGGCTGCCGTATTAATGGCACTTGTAACAGTATTTACAGTCGCAGGATTGTCAGGTTGTAAGAGCAGAACAGTGTTAAGTGAAGTGACGGCAGAGTATGACCCACCAGATGATTATAATGATGAAAGACCAGGTGTAACATATGGAAATGTTGATGAGATAAGCTATTATTCACCGACAACCGGAAGTGAGCGCAAGGCTTGTGTATATCTTCCAAGAGATTATGATGAGTCACAGAGTTATCCGGTTGTGTATCTTCTGCATGGAATGAGTGGAAACTATTCTGAATATAACAGAATTGGTGCTTTGTATGTTGCACAGAATGCAGTTGATGATTATAACAGGAATCCTGTGATTATGGTGAGCTTTACTGTATTCACAGATGCTGATGGTGGTCAGGAGTCAGACTATGATTTTTCTGAACTTACAGCAAGATATGATGCGTGTGAGTATGATGTTATTAATGTTTTGATGCCTTATATTAACGAGCATTATTCTACCAGAACGGGAAGAGAGAATACGGCGATAGCAGGGTATTCACTGGGTGGAAGAGAATCGCTTTTCCTGTGTTTTGCACATCTTGATGTGTTTGGATATGTAGGAGCATTTGCACCAGTAGGCGGAGTGGTTGATACAGGAAGTGGAGAAAGAGTTTATGGAAACAGAGGATTTCTTCTGCCTGAACTTGTTAAGGATGGAGAGAAGCAGCCTTTGGTTACTCTTATTGTAACTGGCGACAGTGATCCTTACTGCAAGGAATCTGCTATTAACTATTCAGATTATATGTCAAGTCATGGAATTAACCACATTTTCTATATAAGACCGGGAGCGCATGAGGTCAGTGTATGGAATAATGGATTGTATAATTTTATCAGAAGAATATTCTGATGCTTGAAGTTATGGCTGATATGTGAGATAATGTGTCGGGTTAGTCGGGTTAGACATGCTGGCTTCCACACATAAAGACAGATTATGGAGGATTGTTTTATGTCAGATATACATAGCATAGATGTTGAAGATGATCAGTTTGCATATCGTTATGATACACAGCTTCTTATTGACAGAAGAGATGAAGATTTAGATGAGGACGTTATTGCAGATTATATTACAGAGCATTTTGAAGGAAACTGCCTGATTGCAGCAGGTGATGAGGATCTTATCAAGATTCATTTCCATACTAATGAGCCTTGGAAGGTGCTTGAGTACTGCAGTACTATCGGTGAAATATACGATATTGTTGTTGAGGATATGATTCGTCAGTCAGCTGGACTTCATGGCTGATAAGCCACTTGTCATCGATAAATTGCCTGCCGGAGATAAACCGATGGTCATCAATAAACTGTTTGTATAAGGCAGGATTTGACGTGATACCTATAGGTAGTCGTATTGATTATAGATTTATAGGTTGAATTTCAGCGATTTTTGATTTTTTAAGAAGATTTTATTATGAAATACCCATAAGATAGCATGTAAATGTTGTTTTATGGGTATTTTTGAGTTGCTTTTATTAGTTTAGGTGATTTTTTTAGGAAATATGCCTATAAAAGAAGCAAAAAATAAAATTTATAGGAACGACAGGCCATTGAGCCAGACGACAGGCCGTTGAGTCAGACGACAGGCCGTCGACCCCAGACATTCAATACATTTGTGAAAATTCTGTTAAATAATTGACACAGATATGCCGATGAATTAAAATGTACATAAGAAGATTTAATATACTAATGATATAAATAATTTTGAATACATTTGAACGATAATGATTAAATGGATGCGGCTATTTATTATAATTGCTAAAGACGGGAGGAAGTTGCCATGAAACACAATTATAAGAGAATTACTGCATTAGCTGGTATGACAGCGTTGCTTGTTTCAATGCCGGTATCAGTATATGCAGGACAGATAAGGAACACATATACTGCTAATCTATCAAATGTTTTGGGGAGTGTTGATGTATCTGCTTTGAAGGAAAATCCAGTTGTTAAGGGAAGTAATATTGTGGTCGATTCTGATACAGATGACTGGGACGATATTACATCAAGAACAGCAGATGCTGCTGGTGTTAAGCTGTGGAAAGCAGCGGTTTCATCAGATTATTCAAAGCTTTATTTTATGTATGAAGGAACTGTTCAGACCGAATGGGACTACAGCTATATGGGAAGTAATCCTGTGAGTATTACTTATGCTGACGGAACAACGGGAATATCAGATAAGATTCAGTTTACTGGATGGAAAGACAGTGCACAGGCAAAGAATTCATGGTATGGGGATATAGAGAATTCGGATACTGTAACTGTTAATAATGCACATGGTAATACAGCCGGACCTTATGTGGTTGAGGCAGCTATTCCTTTTGATTTTTTTGCCAATTCGGATTTTAAGATTACATTTGCAGGAACAACTGTAGATATTAAGGATATTGAAGTATTAGACGGACAGAAGGTTGAAAAAGATGATACAGAAGCTGTGTATAATGGAATTGTTATAGATGGTGAGTTTGCTGACTGGGATGCTGTTAAGAAGTATGAAGCAGTATGTCCTAATGATGCACATAATGAATGTATATCTAAGACAGCTATGATGTTTGACGGTGATTATGTATATGTGTATGTGAAGGATGGAACTGGCGGTGATGCTTCAGGAGCCGGAACTCATAGTAATGGCAGGTATTCGATAACTACTGATCTGGGTTACGAACTTGTTTTTCAGCTTGACAGCAAAGGATATGTTAATGGTGTAGACGGTGTTGACTGCAGGCATGTTGGTAATCAGTGGGAGATAGCAGTTCCTAAGAGTGCCCTGCCGGCTTATAACAAGACAATATCATTTGGATTATACAGGTCCGAGCCTTTTATATCAGGAACTGCTAATATAAAAGATGATGGATCTTCGGATGATAAGATAATATACGATATCAGGTATGATGGATTGTATGGTGACTGGGAATATTATCCACACACAACTATTCAGTATTCTACAGCCGGAACACATCATAATATGGTGGATTCTGCGGGAGCATTATTCAGTAATGGAAGTACTGTCCTTGGACATGTGTATACAGTTATGCCGGAGCATCTTAATGAAGCTGGAGGAGAGTTTACACAGGCAGTGACATTTAAGTTTAATGACAGCTATAATCAGGTACTATATCCAAGATTTGTAACAGTTGACGAACAGGGGAATATTAACTGGAACCCTAAACGTGACGGACTTAGTGATGGTACATATGAATTCTATATGTTTGACACAAGTGCATGGGGAACATCTAAGAATATTAATGAACTTAATGATGCAGATATATGTTATGGAAAGATGATAGTTACAGTTGGAAGCAACAGGGATGAATGTGAGTTTTATTTTGATCTTGACAAGGTTGCTCAGAAACTTGGCTGTGATGTAAGTGATTTCAAGCAGATTAGTGCACAGTTTGGTAGACTGGGACAGGAATGGATTAATACAGCAGGTGCATCATCTGGTGCATGGCTTGGACTTTTCATATGTATAGCTGGAACATGTGGAGTAGTTGTATATAAGAAAAAGAAAGGCAGCATACAGGTATAAGCAGAATGAATCCTATTATAGTAATTGCAATTATAATAATATGGCTTTATATACTTTCTGTAACGAAGAGAGCAAAGCTTCATGCATGGAGCTTCATGTGGGGAAGTCTTGGACTGTTTGTAATTATGATGATGACGGTACAGCCGTTGCTTACAATGCCTCTTGCAAGATGTGTTGCAGCAATGGCAGGTATTGTGGGGGATGTAACAGGTGCATTTACAGCATACTTTAAATACGGAATTATATTTATACATACGGGTGCATCGTCAATGACACTGCTTATTGATTTTGAGTGTTCGGGAATCATTGAAATCATGGCATTTCTGTCATTACTAATATTCTTTAATGTGTATAACTGGAGTGAGAAGCTGATGATAGGAATTGGTGGCTTCTGTTACATTATGTTATGTAATGTTTTAAGAATAGTAATGATATGTCTTGCGGTACATTTTTTAGGCATGAATGCATATTATGTATTTCATACATTTATAGGAAGAATATTCTTCTATGTACTCAGTGTGTATCTGTATTTTTATGTATTTACGAAACCACAGATTGTTAAGATGAAAGTAGGAAACTTCTCATATGGTAAAAATAATTCTTAATTCATTTCTTTTCTGGGGCGGCTGGATAATTATACCGTTTATTATGGAAATTGTTCCTGCGTTAGGAAGTGTTTTTCTTCTTATAAGAAGGAATCTGAGAAATAAAATCCATAAAAAGGAACTTGAGGTTTATCCAGAGATTACGCTTATAATACCAGTATATAATTCGGCAGATACACTATATGGATGTATCAGATCGATTAATGACAGTACTTATCCGAATGACAGGATAAGAATTTTTCTGGTTAATAATAAAGGAAAAGATAACAGTTTTGATATATATGCACAGTGTCAGCAGGAATTTCCAGAACTTCTGATGCAGTGGATGAATTCTGAACAGGGAAAGTCAAGAGCACTTAATCTGGCACTTTATAACAGTGATGGAAAGTACATTATCAATCTGGATAGTGATGGAATGCTTGAGAAGAATGCACTTGTAAATATGATTACAAGATTTGAGAATGATACGGCTATTAACTGTATGACAGGATCTATTCTTACAGTGCCTGAACAGATTAAGAAATATAAAGCGGGACCATCAAGACTGCTCCGTGAACTTGAGTTTATGGAATATGCACAGGCTTTCCTTGCGGGAAGAAGTTATGCATCAGAGCTTAACTCCGTGTATACATTGTCAGGTGCATTTTCAGCTTTCAGAAAATCAGCTGTTCTGAAATCATGGATGTACAATACTGATACTATCTGTGAGGATACACATATTACATTTCAGATGAGGTATCTTCAGAAAGAACGGGTTGAAGTGTGTGAGGATGCTCTGTTTTTTGTTGATCCGATTGAAAATGTTAATAAACTATATACACAGAGACAGAGATGGCAGAGAGGAAGCCTTGAAGTATCCAAGATGTTTATGGACAAGTCTTTCAAGGTAAAGAACCTTTTTACTAATATAAGTGTCAAAACTCTTTTGTATGACCATACATTTGCATTTCCAAGACTTATATGGTATCTGGCACTTATATGTCTGATTGTTGCGGGTTATTCTGGGAAAACGGTTATTCTATCTACAGCAATAATATTTGGTTTATATACGCTTATCGGATATCTGTATTTTATTGTTGTAGCATATTTCCTAAGAATTAATAAGGATATAAGAAGATATTACACGAGGCACTGGTGGTGCATACTGTTTCTGCCATTTTTTAATTTTGCTGTCTTCTTTATAAGACTTGCAGGAATTATTAACAGTATTGAAACTGACAGCTCATGGAAAACAATGAATCTGTCAGAGGAATGCAGGGCATTTGCAGATGTGGTTAAAAGTGATTTCAGTAAGCCTGTTAATGCAATAAAGAAAGTAAGAAATGCACTTAATTATGATGTTGTAGAAGATAATAATAACAATAATCAGAGGGAAGAACATGGAAAAGAAGCTTAATAAGAAGCGTGTTAAGAAGAATAAAAAGCCGAAAAATGTGCTTGTTATCACAACTATTTATGTAATATGTTTCTCGGTTATTGCCGGAGTATTTGCATATACAAGGATTAATAAGTACGAAGAAGGAGTCCTTGAGGTGTGTGCAACACAGCAGGACGCTTATGTGCAGCTTGTTTTAGACCAGATTAATCTTAAAAGCAATCGTGATGATGAACAGATTATTAATGATATTCTTGGGACGATGAATTCATCTTCTAATAAATACTGGACATTTTCTAAGAATCAGTCAATCCTTTTTGTAAAAGATGTTCTTGAAACTAACAGGTATAAAGGTGTTACCACAGCTACATATTATGAGTCAGAGAGTGCCACGAAATTTCTTAATAATCTTCAGAATAACAGAGTAACTCATGATTTCATAGAAATTGATGGGAATAGTTATGTAGCATCAGGTGTTACATTTGAATATAAGAACCAGTCATATAAGCTGTGCCTGCTTACAGGCAGGAATGCAATTATGGATAATAACAGTTATATGCAGATTAAGATTCAGATGGAGACTTATGTGGTGATTCTGCTTTTTGTGCTTATAATAACAGCTATGCTGCTTGCACATAAGCTAAGACGGATGCAGAAGTCGATTAGTGAATCTGATAAGACGGTTGCGGAGCTTAACAGTATGGTTTCTAAGATGAATAAGAAACTTTTAGAGAAGGATTTGCATGATACGCGCAATAATGTCTGGGATAATACGGCAATTATGCCTTTTCTTGATAAATTAGTGGCAAGAGATATTTATCCTGTAACATTTATGCATATTGCATGTGCTGATAATAAGGAACGCGCAAAGTTTATAGCAAGAGCTAATTATATTCTTGATAAAAATGTTTTGAGATTCACATATGAAGATAATGACATTGTTCTTATATTTGTTGGAATGAACAGAAAGCATTCTAAGCAGAGCCTTCAGCTTTTAATGGAAAATTCAATGCAGATAATGTATGCAATTACTATTAAGAGCAAAGCGGATGTAGATAAGTTAAGAGTTAAGTATGAAGTCAGATAGAATAGACAGGTAATATAAGGGAGGCGGAATTATGGCAGTTAATATGTACAGGGAATACAGACTGAAATTTTACCTTAATATGAGACATTATATTATCATTAATGAGGTTAAAGGCGAAACTCACCCACATACATGGGAGTTTGCACTGGATATTAAGTTTTCAAGAAATTTATTTGTTGAATTCAATATATTTGAACATGGAATTTCGCAGTTCCTTGAACAGTATCAGAATAAGATTCTTAATGAAGCAGAGCCGTTTGATTCAATGATGCCTACACTTGAGAATGTTACTGATTATTTTGCAGAAGAATTTTTTAAGATTATATATAAGACAGGTGGCATGCTCACAAGAGTTGAGGCTAGTGAAACTCCTACAAGAAGCTACATTGTAAATATAGCGGAGCAGGAACGTAATTCAATATTGAATAAGAAAGCTGATGAAAAGATAATATCAGAGGTTATGGACGCAGTGCTGGACGATATTGTTAAGCAGTGATGTTGTTAAGACGGATTGGAGAAGAAGTTGAAAAAGAAAAATAAAGCAATTTACCTGCTGTTTCTTATGCCATTCGTGTATTTTGCAACAGCATGTTTTGTTATGTGGCTTGTAAAGACAAGTGGAATATATCCTTCTGGTTCGTATACTATGTATCATGTGTACAGAGGAGATTATGTATATAATGCGATTAAATCGGGCAACTGGTACCCTTTATATGATCCAGCATGGTATAACGGCGTGGAGATTTTAAGGTACTGGTCACCACTGCCTGCTTATGTTATGGCATTTTGCCAGTATCTTGCAGGTGGAAGTCAGTTTGGTGCATATCTTTTTTATATAGGGGGAGTGTGTTTTTTAGGTGCATGTGTATGGCCATTCATTGGAAGAGGCTTTAACAGACTATATCTGGGAGCATTTATCGGACTCCTCTGGTTCTTTATGCCTAATAATCTGTGTGCAATATTTATAGAAGGAAATCTTGCCAGAAGTCTCAGTATGATATTTTTGCCGGTATTCATATATTCTGTATATAAATATTTATACAATCATAAATTAAGATACATACCGCTTATGGTATTTACATTTTTACTTATGGAATTGTGTCATCTTGGATATGCTGGAATGGTGGCTATAGCTGTGATTATATATGGAATTGTTTATATGATACAGAAGGGCAGAAAGAAGGCAGTACTTGATGTTGTAATATCAATGATTTTTGGATTTATGCTGCTTGGAATATGGCTGGTTGCGTCCTTAAGAGGTGGAATAACTTCACTTGATAATTCTGAAAATATGGCTAATTTCTTCCAGAATTTATGGATAACAATTAATCCTTTTGAAAGATTAACAAGAGGTTTTGAATATTTTTATTTCGGATTTGCAACTTTGGTTGTTATTGTATTTGGCATTTTATTTGGATATAAGAAATCAAGAACAGGCTTTGTAACAGGGCTTATTATACTGTTTATGACAACCAAATCGGCATACGCTGTTTTGAAGCACCTGCCGGGAAGCCAGTATTTATGGATGTTAAGATTTATATCCATTGCTTTAAGTATGATTCTTATGAGCTTTCTTATGTGGGACAGGCTTAAGAAGCCTTTAGTCTTAATGCTTTGTGTTTTACTGGCAGCAGATACTATACCATCATTGAGCCTTATTGTTGGGGAACATAATGATGTATCAGTTCAAGAACGAATGTCAGCAAGACAGGATAGCACTCTTATTTCAAATGCACAGGCAGTCACTAAGCAGAGACTGGCCCTGATGGACGAGAGTATACTTGGTGCAACTGGTTCATGGCTGGTTTCTGATTATGGCAATCCGGTTGATGCTACATTTGGTGCAGGAAGAGAAGCTGCCAATACATCTACTAATATAGTTAATCTTAACAAAGCATTTGCACAGGGAGACTTCCTGTATGTATTCGACAGATGCTTAGAACTTGGTGACGATTCAGTACTTGTGAAAAAGTCATTGCTTGAACAATATAATAATTCGTTAGATGACCTTGAAGCAGCTGCGAACACGGTTGGATATAAGAGAGTGGAACAGAATAATGATTATATTCTGTATCATATTGAAACACCTGATAGCTGGGGTGTTGTAAGCAGCTACAGGGCGCTTGCGATAGGCTCTGGTGCAGTGACAATATCAATGCAGTTTCCAGCGGTAGAAACAGCGGATTCTGATAATCTTAATGATTATACATATGAGGAATTATCAGGATATAAAGAAGTGTTTCTGAATGGTTTTACATATGATGATAAGGAAGAGGCAGAAGAGCTTGTACTACGGCTGAGCCGGGCGGGAGTTAAGGTTATTATATATGCTGACGGCATACCACAGGATAAGCGTACACATAGCCAGAATTTTCTTGGCGTAACATGTAGCACAATAACATTTCACAATGGTTATCCTGATATGGATACAAGAATTGGAACAATATATCCTGATATGTTCCCACAGGGACACACTACATGGAATACAGTGTATCTTGACGGACTTGATACAGTCTGGGGGACTTTCTATGATAATGGTTTCAGTCTGGATTTCTATGGAACTGTGAAGAATGACAATATTATAATGACTGGTCTTAACCTGACATATTTCTATAGTCTGACTGATGATGAATCTGTTGGACAATTGCTTAGCAATATGAGTGGTATATCATCAGAGGAGCTTCCAGACAGGAAGATAGTTCCTTTAAAAGTAGAATATGGAAAGAACGAAATAACAATAACCTCTAATAATGATAATGTTAATACAACACTTGCATATCACGATATATTTAGCTCTTCATCGGATATAACACATAGGAATAATCTTATGTATGTGAATAAGGGAACAACTGTTATTAAGATGAGATATCCGTATCTGTGGCAGGGGGCTTTAGTTAGTGCTGCAGGAGTTGTGTTAATGGTTGTGTGGCTGATTGTTAAAAAGAAGAAATAACAATTAATTTTACAATAAATTTGTTGACATATTTACCCCAAAAGGATACTCTATATATAGAAAATGTATGGAGGTGATAAATATGGCAATAGCAACTAATATTTTACAATGTCTGATTCCAATTTCTCAATTTAATAAAGGTCAGGCTTCAAAGATATTTGACAGACTTCATGATGAAAAGGAGCTGATTGTTTTGAAGAATAATCAGCCATCAGCAGTTATTCTGTCACCAGAGGAATATACAAGACTAACGGAGATTGAAGAGGATTATTATCTTCTGATTGAAGCTACTAAGCGTATTGAAGATAATGGCAATAAAGAAACGGTTTCTATGGATTATGTTATGAGAAATCTTGGGATAGACAAAAAAGAGCTTGAAAATGCGGAGGATATTGATATCGAATGATATGGGGGATTGAGTTTTTACAGGAAGCAGAGAAGGATATGAAAAGGCTCGACCATTCCGTTCAGATTCAGGTTCTTAAGGGGATAAAAAAGGTGAGTAAGAATCCATTGCCTGTAAGTCAAGGCGGTTATGGAAAGCCATTAGGGAATAAAGAAAATACTAATCTTACTAACTTGATGAAGATTAAGTTTAGGGATATAGGAATAAGAGTGGTATACAAGATAGAGTATGTCGATGAGGTTATGAAAATAATTGTTATTTCAGCGCGTACTGATGAGCAGGTTTATAAAGAAGCGTCAAAAAGAAGAAAAGAACATAATATTTAACACAAACGCACCGTAAGTATGTTAGAGATATATACTTACGGTGCGTTTTATTTATGCATAATTAATTTAAAATACCTTTAACGTACAAAAAGATATGCCGTATATCCCACATACATAAGGATACATGCAGCACCTTCCCATCTGCTCATAGTCTTCTTGGTAAATGCGAAGAGAAATAATACAATTCCACTGGCAAGAAGTATGATACAGTCAATAAGTGATTCAGAAAGAACGTGAAGAGGCTGTATTATAGCAGACATACCTAAGATAAATAATATATTAAATATGTTAGAGCCGATTGCATTGCCAAGAGCGAGTCCGCTGTCACCTTTCCTTGTGGCAACTATAGAAGTTACAAGCTCAGGCAGGGATGTTCCGATTGCGACTATTGTAAGACCTATGAAATTCTGGCTTACACCAAAGTTGGTAGCTATGATACAAGCTTTATCTACAACAAGATTACCACCGAATATTACTGCTATAAGACCACCGGCAATATAAAGAAGACTTTTAGGCAGAGGCATTATTTTACAATCCTCAGCTTCTTCCCTGTTTTTAAGTGCTGATATTATCATGCATGTGATGTAAGCTGCCATTCCGGCAAGGAGAATAATGCCTTCAATTCTTGAAAGTCTGCCATCAATAAACATAAAGCACAGGATAGCAGTTATTATGATATTAACAGGCATATCACGCTTGAGAATGTCACGGTTAGTAGAAAATCCTGCGATAAATGCACAGATACCTACAACGACAAGACCATTAAATATGTTAGAACCAACAACATTGCTGATTGCAATGTCATTACTGCCAGATAGGGCAGCGTTAATACTAACAGATGCCTCAGGGGCACTGGTTCCCATTGCAACAATGGTAAGTCCGATGATAACGCTTGGTACTTTAAGGATTTTGGCAAGGGAAGAACTTCCCTCCACGAAGAAATCCGCGCCTTTTATTAATAGCACGAAACCGATGAGTAGCAACAAATATTCCATAATAAGCTCCTTTCTTGCGATAAAGGAATGGAATAATATAAAAAGAGACCTTTATCGCATCAAAAATGAATTGATAAAAGTCTCGTTAATTGTAATAATAACCGGCTGTTCAGCGTGATGACGATTACTATTGCATCGGATACGATGCTAACTACTCCCTCTTATTAACATTATACTAATATATATGTGTAAATGTGTCAATTAAATATTATGATTCAGATTATTTTTCACAGAGTGATATAAAATACTCATGAATTCTTGTGTCACCTGAAAGTTCTGGGTGAAATGCAAGACCAATCTGGTTATTATATTGAACAGCAACAATTCTGTCATCAACAGCTGCAAGAACATCAACATTATCCTTAACTGATGAAATGTATGGTGCACGGATAAATATCATTGGAAATTCATCAAAGCCCTTCATAGCAGCAGTTCTTACAAAACTTCCTAACTGTCTTCCATATGCATTTCTTTTTACAGTGACAGGCAGAGTCCCAATATGTATACTGTCGTCATTGTCAATGTGTCCGGCTAAAAGAATCAGACCGGCACAGGTTGCAAGTGTTGGAAGACCATCTGCTATTGCAGACTTAATTGTATCAAGCATATCCAGCTTTCTTAGAAGCTGTCCCTGAACAGTGCTTTCACCGCCTGGAAGGATAATTCCGTCAATGCCTTCAAGGTCTTTTTTTTGACGTATTTCAACTACATCATGTCCGATTTTTTCAATGATATGTTTATGCTCAATGAATGCTCCCTGCACAGCAAGTACGCCTATTTTCATATTATCTGCCTCTTTCTTCCATGATTATCTGGATTTCACTAGGATTAATACCAACCATGGCTTCGCCCAAATCTTCTGATAATTTAGCAATAAGTGCAGCATCTGTGTAATTAGTTACAGCCTGAACGATAGCAGAAGCTCTCTTTGCAGGATTTCCAGACTTGAATATACCGGAACCTACAAATACACCTTCTGCACCTAACTGCATCATAAGTGCAGCATCTGCAGGAGTAGCAACACCGCCGGCAGCAAAGTTTACTACAGGAAGCTTTCCATTATCATGTACATAGAGAACCAGGTCATATGGAACCTGTAACTGTTTTGCTTCCTCGAAAAGCTCATCATTTCGCATAGATGTTATCTTTCTGATTTCAGAATTCATCTTTCTCATGTGGCGTACAGCCTGAACAACATCCCCGGTACCAGGTTCGCCCTTTGTTCTTATCATGGAAGCACCCTCATTGATTCTTCTTAATGCTTCTCCTAAATCTCTTGCACCACATACGAAAGGTACTTTGAACTGGGTTTTATCAATATGATATATGTCATCAGCAGGAGATAATACTTCAGATTCATCAATATAGTCAATCTCAATTGCCTGTAAAATCTGTGCTTCAACGAAATGACCGATACGGCATTTTGCCATAACAGGAATACTTACAGCGTCCTGAATACCCTTTATCATCTTAGGATCGCTCATACGCGAAACACCACCGGCAGCCCTGATATCGGCAGGGATTCTCTCAAGTGCCATAACAGCACATGCACCTGCTGCCTCGGCAATCTTAGCCTGCTCAGGAGTAGTAACATCCATGATTACTCCGCCCTTTAACATCTGTGCAAGACCTTTATTTAACTCATACTGTGAATTTGTTGTCATAACTGACCTCCTTGAAAAGTAATTTGTAAATTGATTTTCACATATAATATTGCATAACTGGCTATAAAGAAATATTCAATTTAACAAAAATGTTACATGCCAGAATAAGGTCAGAATAAAGTTTGAATAAGGTCAGATGAAAACTGGTTATAAGAATTTTGTCGAATTATGTCGTACGAAAACTGTCGATTTTGTTAGTAATCAGCAGTTTTTTGTATTATAATAGAACATATTTTTAAAATATGTATGAGAGGGAAAGTCAGTGAGTAAGATAAAAAGCTTTTTGATTATAATATGTCTGCTAAGCATATATGCAGCTGCTTTATATGGCTGTGGGGAAAAAGAAAGGTCAGACAGCCCCAATAATGAGGCAGGATTGCCGGAAATAGTCATAGGAAGTGACAACTATCCGCCATATAATTATGTTGATACAGATGGCAATGCTACTGGAATTGATGTTGAACTTGCTACGGAAGCATTTAAAAGAATGGGCTACAAGGCCAGATTCATATATATTGACTGGGAAGATAAAAAGAATCTTCTTGCTGACAGAACAATTGATTGTGCATGGGGAAGCTTTAGCATGGACGGCAGGGAGGATGAATACAGATGGGCAGGACCTTATATGGTCAGCCGTCAGGTTGTTGCTGTGAATATGGAAAGTGATATATATTCTCTTGCGGATCTTGAAGGAAAGACAATTGCTGTACAGACTACAACGAGACCTGAGAAGATATTTCTTAACAGGACTGATGAGCGTATTCCGGCTGTCTGGTCATTGATAGCTTTGCAGAAGAGAGAACTTATATATCCTTTTTTAAGCAAAGGCTATGCAGATGCTATAGCAGCTCATGAAACTGCAATATGCCAGTACATGAAAGATTATAATATTGAGTTCAGGATTCTTGATGAACCATTAGAGACAGTGGGACTAGGGGTAGCGTTTGATAAAAATGATGACCGTGGGATTGAGAGGCAGCTTACAGAAGTTCTTAATCAGATGAGAAATGATGGTACAGAGAAGAAGATAATCAGCAGATATATTTCTGATGCGGATAAATATCTGGAGGTGGATAGTTATGGAAAATAATACCATTGCCAGAAAGAAGAGAAAAAGAATATGGCCGATTGAGATTATATCAGGACTGTTTATAATGATGATTGTGCTTTTGATTGCTGTAAATGTTGATATAAAAACTACACAGGAAACACTTTCAGATACAGCACATTATATTAATGAACAGTGCAACAGTTTTACAAGACATAATCTTGCATCAGAAACAAAGAGCCTGATGAGGGTTATTGAAAGTGCGCAGCAGATAAACCATAATATCACATATGAACGCAGACTTTCAGATAAAGATATATTTACAGAAGAATTTATTAAAAAGAATATGCAGGAATGTTATCTGTCAGCAGTTATAATCATGGATTCAAAAGGTGGACTTATAGCACAACAATATACAGATGGATATGGCGCAGATGCGCTTAACGAATATCTTGACAGTGCTTCACTTATTAATGTTGTTGAGCATCCTGAAAAAACATATGCGACAAGAATTAACTGTGAAGATGGTTCATATGTTGACCTTGCAGCATGTGGTATGCCAGATGAAAGTGGGATTGTTGTTGTCTATTATCATACTCCGGCAGAATATGTTGATAATTACAACCTATCATTTACACATATATTATCAGGTTATGATGACAAGGAAGATGGAAAGATTGTTGTTACAAAGGGAAATCAGATAATAGCGTCTAATGATGACAGTATGGTTGGTGAAGATGTTGACAAATATAATGTATTAAAAAAGATAAAGAAGACTGGTGTAAGTGGCAAAATAGTACATGCTGACAGTAACAGAAGGTGGGGTTCACATAATTATGGTCTTATGGAACGTGGAAGAGATTATTATGTGTATGTTTATATGCCGGAAAGAAATGTTTTTAAGACAACACCAAGAAACATGCAGTATACATTTGCCGTCTACATGTTTGCTGTACTTGTACTTAATATGATGCGCTGGAAAACAGTTCAGGTATATGAGCGCGAACAGTATGAAATGCAGCAACAGTATGCAAAGACGCTGCAGGAAAAAAATGAGCAGTTACAGGAGGCAGTACGCAGAGAGGAAAAGGCTAATGCTGCCAAGACTGATTTCTTATCAAGAATGACACATGATATAAGGACGCCGCTTAATGGTATAATCGGATTGTTAAGAATTAATGAGAGCCATAAAGAAGATACAGATATGATTAATGCTAACAGAAAAAAGATGACAATAGCTGCTAATCATCTTTTATCACTTATTAATGATATTCTCCAGATGAGTAAGTTAGAGGATAGTCAGATTGAGCTTTCAAGAGAGGTTGTGGATCTTAACAAGCTTGCAAAGGATATTATTACTATAGTTGAACAGCGTGCCTCAGATGCAGGTGTTAATCTTAAGTATGACAATGTGGCAGGAAAAGTTATGTATCCATATGTATACGGAAGTCCTCTGCATTTACGCCAGTTATTTCTGAATATATACGCTAACAGCATTAAATATAATAAAGCTGGAGGAATGGTTTCAACATATTTTAAATGTATTGGAACACAGGATGGAATTGTTACATATGAATGGACTGTTACTGATACGGGAATTGGCATGAGTGAAGAATTTCTTGAACATATATTTGAACCGTTTGTACAGGAAAAGACTGATGCCAGAAGTGTTTATCAGGGAACAGGACTAGGGATGGCTATAGTTAAGAGTCTGGTTGACAAAATGAATGGAACAATTACGGTTTCAAGTAAGGAAGGTGAAGGCTCAACATTTGTAATCAGAATACCTTTTGAGATTGTAAGCAAAACTGAAGAAATAACTGATGATAAGGAAAAGAATAGTAATGATATTTCGGGAATTAGGATTCTGCTTGCAGAGGATAATGAACTTAATGCTGAGATTGCACAGACTCTTCTTAGTGATGAGGGAGCAGAGGTTACGGTTGTAAGTGATGGTGAACAGGTGATAGATACATTTAAAAAGAGCAGACCGGGTACATATGATGTTATTCTTATGGATATTATGATGCCAAAGCTTGACGGAATTGCTGCGACTAAAGCTATAAGAACTATGGAAAGACCTGATGCCGTGCAGATTCCGATAATTGCAATGACAGCCAATGCATTTGAGGAGGATGCCAGAAAATGTATTCAGGCAGGAATGAATGCACATTTATCAAAGCCTTTACAGATGGATATTGTTATTGGTACAATTGCACAGTATTATAAAAAGATATAGAAATAATTATAAAAAGGGGATAGCTATGATATGTGGTAACTGTGGGGCAGAGATAGATGATAAGTTGACAGCCTGCCCATATTGCGGGGCTATGCAGTATGAGACATCAGAAGAAAAATACATGAAAGACCTGTACAATCTTAATGATGGAATGGAAAATCTGGATAAGAACGCAAAAAATTATATTATCAAAAGTACATTAAAGAGTGCCGGGATAGTATGTGCAGCGATTGCTGTGGCAGTGCTTATCGGTACTGTATCCGGATATGCCTCATATAAAGGTATGTATGATTCTTCCAAAGAGAAGAAAGAAATACATCAGTCATTTGACTGGTATAATGAAAATGTCAGTGAACTTAATTCATTATATGAAAAGGGAGACTATGCAGGCATTTCAGAGTTGACTGATAGTTATAAGGGCAGTTCAAGTGTTCTGGAGAAGTGGGACCATTACAATTTTATTAATATTTATGATTATTATTATAAAAGGGTGTCAGATATCTACATTATGGTTCAAAAAGGCGAAAAACTGAGTGATTACCAGTTTGGGACAGGTTTTGAAGAGTCACTTGACATGATATATTTCATTAATAATAAAAACGGGTACAATTACCGCAGGTATGAGGGCTGTACGGCAGAAGAAAAAGAAACCGTGGACGGATGGGTTATAGAAGCACAGAATTATCTTAAGAATGTTGCAAAAGCAACGGACAAAGAAATTAATGATATGCTTAATGAATTGTATCAGGACGGCTATTATGATTACAAGCTTGGAAAGAACTACGAAGAGTCATTTTATAAAAAATATAATGAAGGAGGGAACAACTGATGAAATGTAATAATTGCGGAGCACCCATACAGATGAATCAGAAGTTCTGTCCTAATTGCGGCTCGCCAAATGTGGAATTTAAGAAGCATATTGATGACATGGAGCAGTACAATAAGAAATTTAACAGTACGCGTTCAAAAGTAATTGGCAACAGCAAATGGTTTGTGAAATATATTGCACCAATAACAGCACTTGTTATAACAATGATTGCACTTACACTGGCTATTATTGGTAAAAATTCAATGATTGGATATGATATAGCAAGAAAAAATCAGCAGAAATATTATTCATCCCATAGTGATGAAATCCAGACAAAACTAAAGCTTCTGTTAGAAGCAGGAGACTATGCAACTTTGTACAGTATGGATTATGTGGGAGATTGTTCAATAAAGGATAATGATGATAAATATGCATGGAATGATTTTTACAATGTCGCAGGTGATTATGTGTATATAAGAAAAGGTATAATAAGTATGATGGAAAGAAATAATTCATCATATTATGGCGACGAATATATGAATACGATTTCAAGGGCTGTTGCGGATATGGAAGATATTGTCAGCAGACGTTTAAATTTATCGTATCATAGTGTATCGAAAGAAAGCATTAAGTATATAAATGATATATATGAAAAATCACATGAACTGTTAAAGGCATACTGTAATCTGACAGATGAAGATATAGCAGGACTTCCTGATATGTCACAGGCAGATATACTTACACTCATTACAAGGAGGAGCTTTGAATGAGAAAAAAGAAGAAATTTAATATATCACTTCTGGCTTATGTGCTGTGTGCAATTATGATTATTATTATAATCCCATGTATTGCTGATATATCAGGTGATGTATTCAGGAGTAAAGGAAGAATGTCGGGCTATGAAGAAGACAGTCTTTATAATGATTTTATAGAGAATAATTATGAAGGGCTTCTTGAAAAGACAGAATATAATACAGGCATAGGCAAAGTTATTGATAAAGATACGCAAGATTATTATACATTTGCAAATGCGTATAAGAAAGCTTTTAATTATAAAGTGTATATGAATAATGGGGAGAAGGACAAGGCAGAACAGGTGATTAAAGATATAGACAGCACACAGTTTAATAATGTGCTGTTTAAGGAAGCACTCGAAAATGTAAAGAGAATATATATAGTAAGTCTGCCATAGATTTCCTGATTTAACGGGAAACAGACCTTCTGTGGACTACATGATAAGCAGTACTGGCGTTTCAGGGAGAAACGAAGGGCAGGATTCACATATGTGTCAGAAAGAGTTTCGCATATAGGAATAGAGGATAATGAAGATGAGTAACACAGGAAAGAATAATATTATGACCGACAGGGTATCATATTATTTTAAATCACAATGGCATATACTTCTGATAATAACGATATCCGGTTTTATATACAATCTCGGACTTCTTGCAGGTCCGTGGTTTGAAGGACGAATGACAGGCTGTCTTGTTAATATACTTGGCGGTAAATCAACATTTACAGATATGCTTATTCTTGTAATATGTTATGTGATTGCAATTGCAGTAGTGCAGATATTAAGGTATATCAAGAGATTCTATGTAAGAAGATTCGCTAATAATGTTAATAAGAACATGAAAGAGGTTCTGTATAACAGCCTTGTACATAAGAGCAGACCACAGTTACAGGAGGAAGGCGCAGGAGATATTCTTACTAAAGCTATCCTGGATGTTGATGACTGTGCTGAAGGGATGAGAAAGTTCACGACTGAGATATTTGATACGGGTGTTGCACTTGCAGCATATGCAGGAATGCTTCTTTTCTATGACTGGAGACTTGGACTTATATGTATGATATTCCCGCCTATATCTTATATCATTGCAGAGAAGATGAAGGTTGTTGTACAAAAGACAGGTGCAGAATACAAGGTACAGTCAGGAAGACTTAGCACTGTAACGCTTGACAGAGCAGAAAATGCAGTTACATACCGTGTATATGGGTGCGAGCAGGAAAGAAAACAGGCTTATGAAGATAATCTTACAGCCTATGAAAAATCAGCAGTCAGGGCGAATATATGGGGAACAGCATTTCCTCCGATATACAAGGTTATAGCACTTGGCGGAGTTATATTTATATTATATTTTGGAAGCAGGAATGTTCTGGGAACAGGCTGGAAGAGCTGGGATATTGCGGCTTTAGCTACATTTGTATCATGCTTTGCAAAGCTTTCTGAGAAGTCCTCACATGCAGCAAAGCTGTTTAATGCAGTACATAAGGCACAGGTGTCGTGGAAGAGAATTAAACCGCTTATGAAGCATGATAATTATAAATATGCGGATAACAGTGTAAAGTGTGACAAACTTGAAGTAAAAGGACTTACATTTGCTTATCCGGGAGGTCCTGATATATTCGAAGATGTAACATTTGAAGCAGAAAAAGGCAACATTATTGGCGTTACAGGTTCTGTTGCCTGTGGCAAATCAACTTTTGGAAAGGTGTTTTTATGCGAATATCCATATAAAGGAAGCATTAAGGTGGAAGGTAACGAACTTGCAGAGCTTGATGATGCGAAAAAGGCAGGGCTTGTAGTATATCTGGGACATGATCCGGAATTGTTTAACGATACAATTATAAACAATATTCTGATGGGTGATGATGAGAATGTGGATAGGTTTCTTAAGGCAGTGTGTTTTGACGAAGAAGTAAATGAGATGGAAAACGGACAGGAGACTCTGGTTGGTAATACAGGTGTCAGACTGTCAGGCGGACAGGCACAGAGACTTGCACTTGCAAGAACACTATGCCATAAGAAGCCGTTGATTATATTAGATGATCCGTTTTCAGCACTTGATAAGGATACTGAAAAACAGGTATTTGCTAATCTTAAAGAATACACTAAGGATTGCGTTGTAATCCTTATTTCTCACAGACTTTATCTGTTCCCACAGATGGATAAGGTTATATGGATGGAGGACGGAAAGACTGTAGTTGGTATACATGAAGAGATTATGAAGAAGTGCCCACAGTATGCGGTTCTTTACAATGAACAGAAAGGGGGCGCATCTGATGAAGAATAAAAGTGTTGGCAGAGTTATATTGAACACAATAAAAGAAAAGTGGCTGCTTACAGCAGGGATTGTAATTACTGTTGTTGGTGCAATTGTAACGGCACTGTTTCCACCACTTATTCTTGCAAAGATTATTGATACAATTACATCAGGTACAATGCCGGCATTTTATATGGTTCTTATGTATTTCGGATTCCTTCTTGTAACCGGTTTTATGGAGAGTGCAAGAGAGACTTTTCTTACAGTATTCGGACAGAAGATTACACATTCATTAAGGAGTGCGCTGATGGATAAGTACAGCTGTCTTACAACAAGCGGTCTTACAAGTCAGGAGCCGGGAACTGTTGTTTCAAGATTTGTTGGTGATGCTGATACAGTTGAGAATCTGTTTACATCAGGAATTATCAGTATGTTTGCTGATGTCTGTAAGATAATAAGTATAGTTGCTGTTATATGGTTTAAGAATAAGGGACTTGCCATTGTGCTTCTCGTTATTCTTCCTTTCCTGTTCATATTCACAAGAACTATTCAGAAAAATATGCTGGAAGCACAGATTGAGAACAGAAGGGCTGTCGGAAGGGCATCAGGACACGTTCCGGAAACTCTTCATAATATAAGAACAATACATACTCTTGGCAAAGAAAATTATATGGCACAAAGATATGATGAATATATATGCGAAAGTTACGCAGCAATTGAAAAAAATAATTTTTATGATGCTGTATATTCACCGGTAATCCTTATTCTCAATGCTATTGTTGTTGCTGTGGTAATGCTTTTTTCGGCATCAGGTAACCAGACAGTGCTTACATTTTTTGGCATGTCAGCAGGTACAGCAGTTGCGGTAATTAATTATATTTCACAGATATTTGCGCCTGTTGAGAGTCTTGGTATGGAGATTCAGACTATACAGTCAGCAATAGCCGGAGTACACAGAATTAATGAATTTTTCGAGCTGGATGAATTCTCAGTTAAAAAGGATTTATACATCGCAGAGAATACTGCCATGGCAGCTGACAGTGATGTGCTTGTTGACTTCAACAATGTAACATTTTCTTATGATGATGATAAAAATGTTGTGGAGAACTTAAGCTTTAGCATTAAAAAAGGCGATCAGGTTACTCTGTCAGGAAGAACAGGTGCAGGAAAGAGTACAATATTTAAGCTCCTTCTTGGTCTTTATGATCCAGATAATGGAAGCGTATTGATTGCAGGTCAGAAGGCGACAGCCATTCCAGATAGCGAAAAGAGAAAGGTATATGGATATGTCGAGCAGACTTTCCATATGGTTCCTGGAACTGTCAAAGACCAGATTACACTGTATGATACATTGATTACTGATGAAGATGTAATTGAAGCAGCTAAGACAGCAGGTCTTCATGATGCAATCATGGAGCTTGAGAACGGCTATGATACTATATGCAAGCCAGAAGATTTCTCACAGGGACAGTGGCAGTTATTGTCAATTGCAAGGGCTGCAGCAGCAAAGCCTGAACTGCTTCTGTTAGATGAGATAACAGCTAATCTGGATGCTGATACTGAGAAAAATGTGCTTGATGCATTAAACAGGGTAAGTGAGAACAGGACTGTTATATCAATATCCCACAGAACCAATGCGAGAACCGGAAGAATTATCGAAATAGCTTGATTTTCTTAATGTTTTTACTGGCTTATTATGCATTAAAGAAGTATAATACCCATACAATATTATGTTCAAATGAGAAAGTTGGTATGTTTTATGAATAATAGATGGGTTAAATATTTAATGGCAGGTTCTGTTACAGTTCTTATGGTGCTGGTGATAATATTTATCATCAGGTCTGTTAAGGAGAACAGTCTTGCGGTGTCATGCCCTGATACTTTAGTTGTTGAGTATGGAAGTACTGATGATGAAGCGGATATTAATGAAACTATTAAGAAGAATGTACTTGGAAAGAAATATAATAAGACAAATATAGAGATTGAGGGAAATGTTGATGTCACAAAGCTTGGAAAGTATGACATTAAGATTGTTGCGTCAAGAAAGAAGAAACATATTTCTAGAAAAGTAGCAGTAAAAGTTGTGGATACCCAGGCACCTGTTATTAGTCTTTCAGGAGATACAGAGATTACCATAGAAGCCGGAAGTAATTATGAAGAAGCAGGATTTTCTGCAGTTGATAATTATGATGGTGATATTACAGATAAAGTGGAGACTTCTGCGGAGGTTGATACATATACAAAAGGGGATACTACAATTGTATATTCAGTTAAAGATTCTTCTGGTAATGAAGCATTTACAGAACGTGTTATACATGTAGAAGATACTACAGCTCCACAGATATCACTTACCGGTGGTGAGGTGTATTATATCAGGATGGGAGATACATATAGTGAACCAGGGTATATAGCTGTGGATATGTGTGATGGAGATGTAACTGACAAGGTATCAGTATCTGGGAATGTTGATACAGCTAATGCAGGAAAATATACAGTAACATACAATGTATCTGATAATTGTGGTAACGAATCTGAAGTGCAAAGAACTGTGAAGGTAGTTGCACCAATGTCAGATGATGCAGTTAATCCGGGTGATAAGGTTGTTTATCTGACTTTTGATGATGGCCCCGGACCATATACAGAAAAGCTGCTTGATATTCTTGACAGATATAATGTTAAGGCAACATTTTTTGTTACTAATGGAAAACCGGATTATCAGAATCTTATTGCCCAGGAAGCACAGCGGGGACATACTGTTGCAATACATTCAGCATCACATGATTATGCAAAGATATATCAGAGTGTAGATGCATATTTTGCAGATTTTGACGAGATGAATAGTATTATAACTGCACAGACTGGAAAAGCAGCAGATCTTGTAAGATTTCCAGGTGGTTCTAGTAACACAATAAGTAAAAAGTACTGCTATGGCATAATGAGCCAGCTTGTATGTGCTGTTGAGGAGCGAGGATTCAGATATTGTGACTGGAATGTTTCTAGTGGAGATGCAGGTGGAACAACAAGCACATCACAGGTTGTGGCTAATGTTATAGAAGGAATTAAAAGTAATAATGTATCAGTAGTTTTACAGCATGATATAAAGAATTTCAGTGTTGATGCAGTTGAGCAGATAATACAGTGGGGGTTATCGGAAGGGTATACATTTTTACCTATGACATCAACCACACCAATGTCACATCATGGCGTTAATAATTGATTTTAAAGTGATTTGAATTATATATATTAATAACAGGTGGATTTGCTATTGGTATTGTGATATAATTCTATTATATTGAAAGTACGGATGTATATGAGGAGTGGAATCGTTATGGGAGGCTGTTATCTTGGAATGGCAGGGCATGATGTGTTTAACAATAAAGTGCGTGAGATTGTGAACACTAATGAACACAGAGTTGTTCTATTAGCTCTGGATATAAGTAATTTTAAGTATATTAATGATTTTTACGGCATGGATGAAGGCGACAAGGTTATGCAGGATATTGCAGACTTTTATTTTATTAATGAACCATTGTGCCTTGCTTCACACGGAATCGGGTTTGACCAGTTCAGGGGTGCTTATAAAGTTGATAATATGACGAATGAAGATGTGGTGGGATATATTGCAAGAAAGAATCGCATTTTTGAGAAAGAATTGTCAGAAAGATATCCGCTTGTGTATCAGCATGTTTATGTTGGATTGTATTTTTATGACGATCCGTCACTTGATGTACGTATGGCAGTTGACCGTGCTAATCTTGCAAAGAAATCAACAAAAGGAAGATTTGATATTCCGTGTTGTGTATATTCAGCGGATAATTGCAATGAATATCTTGAACATATGGATATGTCTAATGAATTTGTGAGAGCGTGTGAGGAAGAAAGAATAGAAATTTTCCTTCAGCCTAAGATATCAGTATCGCATAATTGTGTTGCAGGTGCAGAGGCACTTGTAAGAATGAAGACAAGAGCAGGTGAGCTTGTTTCACCAGCCAGATTTGTTCCGGTGCTTGAACATACAGGAATGATTGGAAAGCTTGATGATATTATGCTTGATAAAACCTTTGCTTTCCAGAGACAATGCATTGATAAGGGAATTAAGCCTGTTCCTGTCTCGGTTAATATATCAAGGCAGAGATTTACAAGTGAAGATTTGTTAAAATATATGCTTCAGTTGCAGGATAAGTATCAGATTGATTCAGCACTTATTGAACTTGAGATACTTGAAACGACATTTATTGATGCACTGGATGCTATGATTGATGTTATTAATGCATTAAGGGTAAAGGGATTTAAGATTAATGTTGATGATTTTGGCTCGGGATATTCATCACTTAACCAGATTGCCAATATTCCTGCTGATATTATTAAATTTGACAGAGTATTTGCGAGCAGGTCATTAAAGAACAATAAAGGAAGACAGGTTATAAAGTCACTGATTGAGATGCTTAAGATGGTAGAATATGAACTTGTATTTGAGGGAGTTGAGACTAAAGAGGAGCTCGATACAGTTGTTTCTTATGGTTGTGATGTTATACAGGGATTTTATTTTGACAGACCACTTCCTGCTAATGAATTTGTTAATAAATATTATACTGGCAGCAGGGAGATTACTAATGGGACATAGTACGGACATTAATGAGAATGAACATTTGCAATATATTTTTAATGACTATAAGAGTGGTATAGAACATGGGATTCTTGTTGCTAACCTTACATATGAGCTTGCTAAGAGACTTAAGCTTGATGAACGGGAATGTTATGAACTCAAGATTGCCGGAATGATGCATGATATTGGAAAACTTAAATTATCAGAATACTTATATGGCAGAAATTCGGGCGAATTATCAGTCGAAGAGATGAAATATATGAGAATGCACTCTAAAATCAGCTTTGATGTATTGAAAAATTATGATTATTCAGATAATATAATGAAAGTTGTTCTCTATCACCATGAGTGCTACGATGGAAGTGGTTATCCTGATAATCTTAAGGGGACAGATATTCCATTGGGCGCAAGAATTCTTAAGGTGACAGATGAATTTGCTGCGCTGATATCTGACCGGCCGTATAGGAAAGCATTTGACATTGATACGGCTGTGAATATTCTTATTGAAGAGATTAAGAATCTTGATATGAGAGTATTTATTGAGTTTCAGCGAATGATTCACGAGGAAGAAACATTTGAGATAATAAGAAATAGTAAGATAGATTTAGATAGTCTTAGTCTTGAAGATATTCTATCCTTCGCAGATTAGTATTTAATTACAGGAAAGAGGTAAAGTAAGATGGCAGAGTCAATGGTTGGCTTAAAGAGATCGCACAGATGTACAGAGGTTTCATCGGCTGATATTGGTAAGAAGGTTACTGTAATGGGTTGGGTTGCCAAGAGAAGAAATCTTGGTTCACTTATTTTTGTCGATTTAAGAGACAGGAGTGGAATTCTCCAGATTCTTTTTGATGAAAATATAATTGGCAAGGAAGGCTTCGACAAGGCATATACACTTCGTAATGAATTTGTAATCGCTGTTGAGGGTGAAGTTATTAAGAGAAGCGGTGCTGTTAATGAGAATTTAAAGACAGGTGACATTGAGATTGCTGCTAAGACATTAAGAATTCTTTCAGAGTCAGAGACACCACCATTCCCAATAGAGGAAAATATCCAGACTAAGGAAGATATCAGACTTAAGTACAGATGTCTTGATCTTAGAAGACCTGATATCCAGTCTAATATTATTATGAGAAGCAAGGTTGCAACTCTTACAAGAGCATTTCTTGCAAATGAAGGCTTTTTAGAGATTGAAACACCTATGCTTACCAAGTCTACACCAGAGGGAGCAAGAGATTATCTTGTACCAAGCCGTATTCATCCAGGTAAGTTTTATGCGCTTCCACAGTCACCACAGCTCTTTAAGCAGATGCTTATGTGTTCTGGCTATGACAGATATATGCAGATTGCAAGATGCTTCAGAGATGAGGATTTAAGAGCAGACAGACAGCCTGAATTTACACAGATTGATATGGAATTATCATTCGTTGATGTTGATGATGTAATCGATGTTAATGAAAGACTTCTTGCATACCTTTTTAAGGAAGTTCTTGATGTTGATGTAAAGCTTCCAATACAGAGAATGACATGGCAGGAAGCTATGGACAGATTTGGTTCTGATAAGCCTGATTTAAGATTTGGTATGGAATTACAGAATGTATCAGATATTGTTAAGGATTGTGGCTTTGGAGTATTTACGGGAGCACTTGAGAATGGCGGTTCTGTAAGAGGAATCAACGCAAAGGGACAGGGAAGCATGCCTCGTAAGAAGATTGATGCACTTGTTGATTTTGCTAAGGGATATGGTGCAAAAGGTCTTGCTTATATAGCAATTCACGAAGATGGTTCATATAAGTCATCATTTGCAAAGTTTATGACAGAGGATCAGATGAATGCTCTTGTTAAGGCTATGGATGGTGAAGCAGGGGATCTTCTTTTATTCGCTGCTGACAGAAATAAGATTGTATGGAATGTACTAGGTGCTTTAAGAGTAGAACTTGCTGATCAGATGGGACTTCTTGATAAGTCTGATTATAAGTTTTTATGGGTAACAGAGTTTCCACAGTTTGAATGGTCAGATGAAGAAGAAAGATATGTTGCAATGCATCACCCATTCACAATGCCTATGGATGAGGATCTTGATATGCTTGAGACTAATCCTGGTGCAGTTCGTGCAAAGGCTTATGATATTGTTCTTAACGGAACAGAAATCGGTGGTGGTTCAGTAAGAATCCATCAGGCTGATGTTCAGAGCAGAATGTTCAAGGCACTTGGACTTACAGATGAAGTTGCTAATGAAAAGTTTGGATTCCTGCTTGACGCATTCAAGTATGGTGTTCCTCCACATGCAGGACTTGCTTATGGCCTTGACAGACTTGTAATGCTTATGGCTAAGAGAGATTCAATCAGAGATGTTATTGCCTTCCCTAAGGTAAAGGATGCATCTTGTCTCCTTACTAATGCACCTGATGTTGTAGATGCTAAGCAGCTTGATGAGCTTTCAATTAAGATTGAAGAAGAGAAAACTGAAGAGTAAGATATAATAAATGCCCTGCACTGATTTGAAAGTGCGGGGCATTATTTTATATGTTATTTATAAAAATGTTATTTGATAGTAATCTGTTCAACAGATGTATCAGCACCACTTGTGCTTACTCTGTAAAGGACTCCCTGATCTTCATAATACTGGAAAAATGTGTATTTTGATGTGCAGTGAATGTTGGTAATATTGCCTATAGCAATAGTTTCAATCTGTGTTCCATCGATATTCATCCTGTAAAGGCCTGTCATTCCATCTGTGCTTTCTACCTGGAAAAATATTTTGTTTCCATACACATTATAATTAACGACTTTGTTTCCTTTTTCTCCATACAATAATTCAAGAGTTTTGTTAGATGTATTAAGTCTTACAAGTGAATAGTTCTTACTTAAGTCAATATAATATGCATAGCCGTTCTCAACATCTGCAAGATATGAATTGCAATCATATAATACAGAGGTTTTATCAGTTTTGGTATCGTAACTTAATATGTTGTGTTTTCCGACAGGATCAGAAAAATATATTGTTCCGTTATGGACGCACGCAGGTGAGTAAGGTGTGTCAGAAATTTTGGTATCCTTCTTTCCTGAAATGTCTACTTTATGGAAAGCCAGAGGCGTTGTATCACTATAATGCTGATAATATAACGAGTTACCAGATAAGGCTATTGTTCCGGAAAGACTGTCGTATAATGCTTTCAATGACTCGCCGTTTAAGTCACAGCGGTAAACACCGAATAGCTGTCCCCTGAATATTGTTCCAATTGTTTCCTGCTTGAAATTATTCTTGACATAATATATGTAACTGCCACAGACATTGATGGATGCGACACTGTCATCATTTAATTTCATGGCATTAGTGCAGTCTGAATTCATTACATATAATTTGTTATAATCGTATGGATTGGCAAAATATATTTTGTTATTGTATTCGCAGAACAAACCTCCGTTATTGAGGTTGCCTGCCGAATTGCCAATAGCATTATCGTTGTTGTATACGATTCGGCTGCTTCGTATAGATAAAAATATTAATACTGCGAGTAATAATCCTATTATAGTTATTACACTTATTGTGATGGCTTTTTTCATATGTTATCACTACTCCCTTATGAACATTATTTAAGAACATTTTCTTAAGTATAACATAAAGTACCTTTATTGCATATCATTAAAAATGTGATACAATAAGAACAATACATCGCTTTAAAGAGGAGAAGTATATGTTAGATCTTAATGAAATACGAAATAATATTGATAAAATCGACAGTCAGCTTGTAGAACTGTTTGAAGAGAGAATGAAACTGACAACTGAGGTTGCAGAATATAAGATTGAGACAGGAAAGAAAGTTCTTGATCCAGCAAGAGAGAAAGCTAAGTTAGAATCTGTAAAGAAGCTTGTCAAGAATCCTGATAATGTGCATGCTATTGATGACCTGTTTGCACAGATTATGGCTAACTCGAGAAAGAATCAGTATATGCTTCTTGAAAAGATGGGGCAGACTTTGAGAGAACCATATGAGGCTATTGATGAGATTAATAAAAAGAACTGTAAGGTTGTATATCAGGGTGTACCGGGTGCATATTCATATGCTGCCATGATTAATTTCTTTGGCAAGGATGTTGATAATTTCAATGTTCCTACATGGAGAGAGTGCATGGAGGCAGTTAAGCAGGGGAAGGCTGATTATGCTGTACTTCCTATAGAAAATTCCAATGCTGGAATTGTTGCTGATGTGTATGATCTGTTACAGGAATATAATAATTACATAATAGCAGAAACTTATGTTAAGATTGAACATTTGTTACTGGGACTTCCGGGAACTGACCTTGAAAATGTAACTGCTGTATATTCACATCCACAGGGACTTATGCAGTGTGACAGATTCTTAGATACTTACAAGAACTGGCAGAGAATCAGTCAGGCTAATACAGCACTTGCAGCAAAGATGATTTTCCAGGAGCATAATAAGACTCATGTTGCTATTGCAAGTAAGGAAGCAGCAGAGCTTTATGGCCTTGATATCTTAAAGTCTGGAATTACAGACCAGGAAGGCAATACAACAAGATTTGTTATTGTTACTAATACAAGAAAGTTTGTTAAGAATGCACAGAAGATGAGTATTGTGTTTGAAACAGCTAATGAAGCAGGCACTCTATATAATCTTTTAAGTCATATTATATATAATGGACTTAATATGAATAAGATTGAATCAAGACCTATTGAAGGGAATGTTGAAGGAAAGAGATGGAATTTCCGGTTCTTTGTTGATTTTGCTGGTAACATTGATGATCCAAAAGTTATGAACGCATTAAGAGGTATTGAAGAAGAAGCTGAATCTATTAAGTTGCTTGGAAACTATTAATGTGTTAGAATTATAAAGATGTCGTCAGACAATAAGCTATTATATAAGTGAGGGAATTAGAGTGAATTTAGAAGAAGCAAAGCTTAAGCTTTCAAAGTACGGTCAGGAACAGATATTAAGATATTATGATGAATTATCAGATGATGAGAAGGCAGCACTTCTTGAACAGATCGATAAGACTGATATGGAAGTTTTATCGGCAATTGAACATAAGTCTGAGCTTGTTAAGAAAGGTGAAATTACACCTCTTGGTGCAATGGAACTTGATGAGATAGAAGCTGACTATGATACATTTAAGAATACAGGTGTAGAGGCAATTAAGGCTGGCAAGGTTGGAGCAATTCTTCTTGCAGGCGGAATGGGAACAAGACTTGGTTCTGATAATCCTAAGGGAATGTATAACGTGGGAGTTAACAGGGAACTTTATATATTCGAGTGCCTTATTAATAATCTTATGGATGTTGTTAAAGAGACAGGAACATATATACATTTATTCGTTATGACTAGTGAGAAGAATAATGATGCTACAGTTTCTTTCTTTGAAGAGAAGGACTTCTTCGGATATAAGAGTGAATATGTACATTTCTTCAAGCAGGAGATGGCAGCAGCCACTGATTATGATGGTAAGATATATCTTGAAGATAAGGGAAGAATGGCTACATCACCTAATGGTAATGGTGGCTGGTATATCTCTTTAAAGAAGGCTGGATTAACAGAGGTTCTTGAGAATAACGGAATTGAGTGGCTTAATGTATTTGCTGTTGACAATGTTCTTCAGAGAATTGCAGACCCTGTATTTATCGGTGCTACAATTGAAAAGCACTGTGCAGTTGGTTCTAAGGTTGTAAGAAAGGCAGCTCCTGATGAGAAGGTTGGCGTTATGTGTCTTGAAGATGGAAAGCCTTCCATTGTTGAGTATTATGAACTTACTAAAGAGATGATGGATGCTAAGAATGCAAAGGGCGATCCAGCATATAATTTCGGTGTTATTCTTAACTATCTGTTCAGGGTTTCTGATCTTGAAAGAATTGTTGGAAAGAATCTTCCATTGCATATTGTTGAGAAGAAGATTCCATATATTGATGCGAATGGTAATCTTGTTAAGCCTGAAAAGCCTAACGGATATAAATTTGAGGGTCTTGTTCTTGATATGATTCATGAGCTTGACAGCTGTCTGCCATTCGAGGTAGTAAGAGAAAAGGAATTTGCACCAATTAAGAATGCAACAGGTGTTGATTCAGTTGAATCAGCAAGAGAACTTCTTAAGAAGAATGGTGTTGCAATTTAACATATTTTGTTGTATGTTATTAATAAGTGCTGTACAACTGGCGGAAGATACCTTATAGGCATTGTGGGATAACCCACAGGGAGTACAGTTTATATTAAGAAAAGCCGACCGCCTGGGCAACGTTAAGCTATAAGCTGCGTTCCCAGATAGTCGGCTTTTTTGTGCGAGTAACGATGAGAGAAGACATGGAAGTTTCACAGTTGTGCTTGCACATAATGCGAAACTTATATGGATTCTCGAGGAGCACCGCGACAATGCCAGAATGAAATTCTGGCATTTGAGTTACGAGCACTGCTCATGAAAAAGAATAGCGAACGCAGTCATCACATTTAACAGGAGGTCAGTTATGACAATTAAGAACCTTTCAGAGGAATTATCAGGATGTGCTTATCCGGGCAGAGGAATTGTTGCCGGTATGTCAGAGGATGGTAAGAAGGCAGTTTCGGCTTATTTTATTATGGGAAGAAGCGAGAGCAGCCGTAACCGTGTATTTGTACAGGACGGAGAGGGTATCAGAACAGAAGCTTTTGACCCATCAACACTTTTAGTTGCACCAGAGCTTATTATCTATGCCCCTGTAAGAGTACTTGGCAATAATACTATAGTTACTAATGGAGACCAGACTGATACGGTTTATGATGGTCTTTCAGAAGGAAAAACATTTGAAGAATCTTTAAGAGTAAGAAAATATGAGCATGATGCACCTAACTATACACCAAGAATTTCAAGTGTGCTTCATATTGAGAATAATGAATATTCATATGCAATGTCAATATTAAAGAGCCATAATGGTAATCCTGACATCTGTGAAAGACACACATATACATATGATGCAGCATTTGCAGGAGAAGGACATTATATCCATACATATATGGGTGATGGCAATCCACTTCCAAGCTATGAGGGAGAACCTACATGGGTTAAGATATCAGGTGATATTGAAGAATTCACACAGATGATCTGGGATAATCTTAATGCAGATAACAAGGTTTCACTTTTTGTAAGATATATTGATATTGCTACAGGTGAATACGAAACAAGAATTATTAACAAGAATGTAAAGTAATTAAGGAGAAAGAATATGAACGAATTTCAGTTAAAATACGGATGCAACCCTAATCAGAAGCCTTCAAGAATATTTATGGAAGACGGAAGTGACCTTCCTGTAGAGATTCTTAACGGCAGACCAGGATATATTAATTTTCTTGATGCATTTAACGGATACCAGCTTGTTAAGGAATTAAAGAAGGCTACAGGACTTCCAGCAGCTACATCTTTCAAGCATGTATCCCCAGCAGGTGCAGCAGTAGGACTTCCTCTTACAGATGTCGAGAAGAAGATTTACTGGGTTGATGAAGCAATCGGAGAATTAAGCCCAATCGCATGTGCGTATGCAAGAGCAAGAGGTGCAGACAGAATGTCATCTTTCGGTGATTTCATATCATTATCAGATGTATGTGATGTTGCTACAGCAAAGCTTATCCAGCATGAGGTTTCAGATGGTATTGTTGCACCTGGCTATGAGCCGGAGGCATTTGAGATATTAAAGGCTAAGAAGAAGGGTAACTACAATATCATTAAGATTGACCCTGAGTATAAGCCTGAACCAATTGAGAGAAAGCAGGTGTTTGGTGTAACATTTGAGCAGGGAAGAAATGAGTTTGTTATTGATAAGGAACTTTTATCAAATGTTGTAACAGAGAATAAGGATATTCCAGAGTCTGCTAAGATTGATATGATTATTGCACTTATAACACTTAAGTATACACAGTCTAATTCTGTATGCTATGTAAAGAATGGACAGGCAATCGGTATCGGAGCAGGTCAGCAGTCAAGAATCCATTGTACAAGACTTGCAGGTCAGAAGGCTGATAACTGGTATCTCCGCCAGAATCCAAAGGTCCTTAATCTTCCATTTAAGGAAGGCGTAGGCCGTGCTGACAGAGACAATGCAATTGACCTTTATATTGGTGATGAGTATGAAGATATTCTCAATGACTGGGAGAGAGTATTCACAGAGAAACCATCTGTATTTACAACAGAGGAAAAGAAGGAATGGCTTGCAGGCAATACTGATGTAACAATCGGTTCAGATGCATTCTTCCCATTCGGAGATAATATAGAAAGAGCTTATAAGTCTGGTGTTAAGTATGTAGCACAGCCTGGTGGTTCTGTAAGAGATGATCAGGTTATAGAAACAGCCAATAAGCGAGGAATGGCTATGTGCTTTACAGGAATGAGATTGTTCCATCATTAATACAGAGCCAGTACATAAAAATGTTGATAATTACTCATATTCATTGACTTTAGAGGTCTTATTTGTTAAAATTTACTCAATCAATACATGTAACAATTGAAAAAGAGGTGGTTTAAGCATGAAGATTCAAGATTTTGCTGATATGGAGAAATTTGAATCAATTATGTCTGACTGGGCTGTGGCAACAGGATTAGCCACGGTTGCAGTTGGAGCTGATGGGAAGTATATTTCCGAATGTTACAACTTTACAGATTTCTGTATAAAGCTTACCAGAGGAAGTAAGGAAGGATGCAGAAGATGTGAGAAATGTGACGCTGAAGGACAAGGTGTATATCATTGCCATGCTGGACTTGTGGATTTTGGTATTCCGCTTAAGTTAAGCGATGGTACAGTGCTTGGCTCTGTAATCGGAGGTCAGGTTTTACCTGAGCATCCAGATGAAGAGAAATTCAGAGGCGTTGCAAGAGAACTGGGTATTAATGAGGATGAGTATATTGAGGCGTTAGGAAAAGTTACAGTAAGAACAGAGGCGGAGATTAATGCAGCAGCTAACCTGCTAGGAGCAGTACTTAATAATTTTATTAATTCAGAATATAATTCTAAGTACAATGGACAATTGATTACAAAGCTTACAGGTGGTGTTGAGAGCTGTGAAGAGTATGTGAGAGATATTAAGGAGAATACCAAGCAGCTTGATGGTATCCAGAGGAAGCAGAATATTCTTGCACTTAATGCATCTATTGAGGCTGCAAGAGCTGGCGAGGCGGGAAAAGGCTTTTCAGTTGTAGCATTAGAGGTAGGAAAGCTTGCTAAGAGCTGTACAGATCTTAATAACAGAATAACCTCAACTGTAGAGAATATATCTGATGTTATACATGATATGGCAGATATAGGTAAGAGATAAAGAATACCAGCGGGTAATTACATATGGCGAATGTCAACTGCAAGACGCAATTTGTTGACATTCGCCTTTTTCAGTTCTATAATCTAATAAATATTTTTCAAAAGAGGTATGTATATATGACACCATTAGAACTGGCAGAAGAGATTATTAACGGAAGAAGAATTACAAGACAGGATGATTTGACATTTTTTCTGGATTGCAATTTGGATGAACTTTGCGAAGGGGCAGACAGGATAAGAAAACATTTTGTTGGAGATAAGGTTGACTTATGTTCTATAATTAATGGAAGAAGCGGCAAATGTCCAGAGGATTGTAAGTACTGTGCACAGTCTGCACACAATCACACTGACTGTGAGGTATATGATTTTCTTCCAGAAGAGGATATTGTAAAGGCGTGTAAGCTGAATGAGTCAGAAGGTGTTGACCGTTTTTCGATTGTTACAGCTGGAAAAGCTCTTTCCGGTGAGGAATTTGAAAAGGCTGTTCATGCTTATGAGACTATGAATAAAGAATGTGATATTGAGCTGTGTGCATCTATGGGATTTCTTAATGCTGAGCAGCTTCACAGACTTCATGAAGCAGGTGTTACAAGTTATCACCATAATATTGAGACTTCAAGAAGAAATTTCCCTAATATATGCACTACACATACATATGATATGAAGATTGAAACTTTAAAGCTTGTAAAAGCAGAAGGTATGTGGGCATGTTCAGGTGGTATAATAGGAATGGGCGAAGACTGGGAAGACAGACTTGATATGGCAATAAGTCTTGCGGAAGTCGGAGTTGACTCTATTCCTCTTAATGCACTTATGCCAATTAAGGGTACACCTCTTGAGAATGAGAGAAGACTTACTGAGCCTGAGATATTAAGAACAATAGCATTCTTTAGATATATTAACCCGGAGGCTGATATAAGACTTGGTGCAGGAAGAGCACTTCTTACAGGAGACGGAATCAAGGCATTTCAGTCTGGTGCGTCTGCTACTATTACAGGTAATATGCTTACTACTGTTGCATGTGCTACAATTAGAAGCGATAAGAATATGTTAAAGGAAATTGGAAGAGAGACAAAATAATGAAATTAACAAAATATTTGAAAAAAGGAATGGCTGTGTTACTTACAGCGACATTTTGCATGGGATTATCAGCAGGGCTGACAGGCTGTGGAAAAGATACAACTAAAGAAGATTCTAAGGATATTGATACATTCAGAATAATGATTGCACCGTATCAGGATGCTGATACGCTACTTACAGGACTTGAGCCTCTTGGCGGCATGATTAAAGATGAACTTGCTACACAGGGGTATAATGTAGGCAATGTTGAGATTACAGTAGGAACTTCTTACAGTGCAGTAGGAGAAGCTTTAAGTGCCGGAACAGCAGATGCAGGATTTATTTCTGGCGGAACTTATGTTACATATGATGATGACTGTGATGTTCTGCTTACTGCACAGAGAAAAGCTATTAACAAGGATTCTCTTAATGCCAAGGACTGGAATGACGGAACGGAGGAAGCGTTTACAGATAATCTTACAACATATTACCGTTCAATAATTCTTGCAGGACCAAGTACTAAGGGACAGGAGCTTGCTGCCAAGGTTAATGCAGGACAGAAGCTTACATGGGATGATTTGAATGGTGCAACATGGGCTGTAATGGGTGCTTCATCAGCATCAGGTTATATATACCCAAGTCTGTGGCTTTACAATAATTATGGGAAGCAGATAAGTGACCTTGCCAATGTCGTACAGTCTGATTCATATACAACATCTATGTCAAGACTTGCAGCAGGACAGGTTGATGTTATTGTTGGATTTGCACATATGAGAGCAAAATATGCAGCTAACTGGATGAGCAAATTCGGTGGTACAGATGATTGTTATAAACAGACTGCAGTTTTGGCAGTGACAGATCAGATAATGGATGATACAATATGTGTTAGTAAGAATTCAGATATTATGTCAGAAGGCTTTAAGAAAGCATTTGCAGATGCTTGTATTAATATAGGAAAAAGTGAAGACGGACTTAAAGTTTTGAATGTATTAAGCCATATTGGATATCAGTATGCCCAAAGCTCTGATTATGATGCAGAGCGTGCGGCGCAGAATATGTTAAAGAAATAATTCACCTTTAAGCTGTCTGGGAGGACAATATACATGTTACAGATAGACAGTGTGAGTAAATTATATAAAGGTGGAGATAAAGCCCTTGATAACATTAGTTTTTCAGTAGAACAGGGCGAATTCATATCAGTAATTGGAAAGAGTGGTGCTGGAAAGACCACTCTTTTTCGCTTGCTTAATGGAATGATTAAGCCAACTGCAGGCCGTATTATCATTAATAACCAGGATTTTACAAAGCTTAAGGGAAGAAAGAAAAGAGATATTCAGAAAACAATAGGCACTATATATCAGGATTTCTGCCTTGTTGATACAATTACCTGCTTAGATAATGTGCTTAATGGGGCATTGGCAGATAGAAATGCTTTTCAGGCACTTTTTGGTATATTTACTAAGGAACAGAAGGAATATGCAAGGAAGCAGCTTGAAGCAGTGGGATTATCTGAAAAAATGTATTCATATGCGGGAAAACTTTCGGGAGGACAGAAACAGAGAGTTGCAATTGCAAGGGCACTAATGCAGAAGCCTGATATTATTCTTGCGGATGAACCGGTTGCTTCTCTAGACCCATATAGTGCAGAACAGATTACTGATATTCTTGTACAGCTTAACAGGCAGTACAATATAACGGTTATTATGAACAGTCATTCAGTAGAGCTTGCATTGAAGAAATCGGACAGAATTATAGGAATTGCTGATGGCAGACTTGTACTTGATAAAAAGTCGTCAGAGGTAACAGATGAGAATATTGAATTCATATATGGTGGTGCGTATGAAAAGCATGAATAGAATGAAGGTTATCAGAAGAATTACGGCACTGGTAATGCTTTTTATAATAATATTCTGTTTTGCTGTAACAGGCTTTGATATGAATGTAATTATAAAGAGAGGCAGTCAGGCTGTATTATTCATAAAAAGAATGTTCCCACCGGATACAGGATATTGTGGTAAGATTATTGAACCACTTATTAAGACTGTGCAGATGTCAATTGCTGGTACATTTATAGGTGCTGTGTTTGGACTTTTTACTGCATTTTTATATGCAGGCAATCTTATTAAGAAATTATATGTAAGGATTGTGGTGAGAGTTATTGTACAGTGTGTAAGAACAATACCTGTGCTTATACTTGCACTTGTAGCAACATTTATATGGGGGCTTGGTGCGGCAGCAGGAACTATTGCAATAGCTGTATCGACATGGGCTGTAATGACAAGAATTGGTGGTGAGGATATTGAAGGCCTGACACTAAAGCCATATGAAGCAGTTACAGCTATAGGAGCAGGAAAATTTAAAGCATTTTCACGGACAGTTATTATTGAACTGCTGCCGGGATATCTTAGCAATTCGCTTTATGTACTGGAAGCTAATATAAGACATGCGGCAATACTTGGCTATGTAGGTGCAGGTGGAATAGGACTACTGCTTAATGAAAAGATAAGCTGGCGTGAATACAGCAGGGTTGGAATGATTCTTGTTATGCTTTTTGTCGCAGTGCTTGTGATTGAGGGAATAAGTACATTCCTGAAAGCATATCTTGATGGACGTATTAAGAGAAATACAACTGCAAATGTGATTATAAGTGTATGTATCATGGCACTTTTTGTATACAGTCTCAGTGCAGTTAAAGATGTATCAACATCAAAGCTTGGCATTAAGGTTGTTGGTGCGATTATGCACGGAATTACACATCCGGACTGGGAATACATGTTTATGACCGGAAAGAGTGGCGTTATGTATCTTATGCTTGAAACTATTGCAATCGCAGTTGCGGGAACATGTGCCGGAGCAGTGTTTGCAGTAATACTTACATTGATTAATTCGAGAAAATTCATTCCAGCACCTATGGCTTTTATTGGCAGGCTTGTTGTTATGGCAATAAGAACTGTACCTGTGTATGTGTATGGGCTTATATTTATAAGGGTTACGGGACCTGGCAGCTTTGCCGGAGTGCTTACAATGATGATGTGCAGTATCGGACTTCTTACAAAGAGATTCACAGTTGCAGTAGACAACTGGAATATGGCGGCATGGAATGCGTGCAAATGTGCAGGAACGGGATTTATAGCAAGACTACGGCATGTGGCGGTGCCTGAGCTTAAGTTCCAGTTTAAGGATGCTGTGATGTACAGACTGGATGTGAATGTGCGGTCGGCAAGTACATTAGGACTTGTCGGAGCAGGCGGAATCGGCGCCCCATTGATTGTCTACATGAACAATTACAGATGGGACACCGTTGGCTCAATTCTTATTGTACTGTTTGTTGTAGTTCTTCTTATAGAACTTCTTTCAAAATGTTTAAAGAGAATCCACTAAGCTTTCTTTAACTTGCTGTAATCAATAACATATATGAAAATGTAAAGAATAATATAAAGAATTATTGCTCCGATTACATCGACTACAGAATGCTGCTTTAAAAATACGGTTGCAAGGCATATAAGGATGCAAAGAATGGAAGATAATGTCTTTGTTATTATATGTCCTTTTAAAGCTTTGCAACGCAGTAATGCAAAATTAACTGCCAGTGAGTTGTATACATGTATACTTGGGAATACATTTGTTGAAGTATCTATTGTATATAGTGCATTGATTATCTTTCCACAGAAGTTATCAGGGATATAATCAGGTCTTAATGTAAGACCATTAGGATATATCATGCATATAGTAAGAGAGAGTGACATACCGATTATGAGTGATAACGCAAACTGTATGAATTCTTTATTATCTGCCTTAAAATACATATATATGCAAGCTGCAACCACATATAAAAACCATAATACATATGGAATTATAAAGTATTCACAGAAAGGTATCATATTATCAAAAGGAATATTGATGATATGAAGCCCAGGATAATCACTGTTAATTACTTTTTCAAGAGTTGAAAACCATGGAAGGTATATAAATATATATGCTGCAAAGCATATTCTCCAGCCTTTTCTTTTAAAAAATTCTTTCAATACTGTACACCTCTACATTTTTTTATATTATTAGCAAAATATTTCAAGATTATATCATTGTTGCTGAATAAATGCAATATAATAAGGTTTTGAAGGTTTACAAACCAAATAAATATGTAATATAATGATATGACACATTGGATGCAGGAGATTTATAAATGTTACATTTGAATCATTTGAAGAAAAGTTTTGGTAAGAACGAAATTCTTACTGATATTGAATATACATTTGAAGAAGGAAATATATATCCGGTTCTTGGCGGTGCAGGAGCAGGAAGAACAACTCTGTTTGAGTGTATCGCAGGAGATATTGCTGTAGACTCAGGCACTGTTGAGACTAAGGAGAAGTGCACGCTTTTCTTTGCTGCAAAGCAGAGTGTTCTGCCTATGCTTATTACAGGATATCAGTTTATCAGTATGCTCTGTGATATGAATAAGAACAGCGAAAAGCCTGAATATTATCTTGATAAAGTGAAGCTTACAGGGCTGATAAGAGACAGACATATTGCAGATTACAGTTTTGAGGAGAAGAAGAGGCTTCAGTTAGCAGCTTTTCTTATTCAGAAACCATATGTAATGATGTTTGATGAGGCACTTGATTATTGTACTGATGAATATATTGATGATATGCTTTCAGTTCTTAACGAATATAAGAATGACCATATAATTCTTATATCAACAGGTTTGCTGGATATTGCACATAGAATATCAAAGGATGTGCTGGTTCTTAACAATGGTGAACTCAATCCTATATCACATGAAACTATGCAGATTCCAGAGATAAAAGAAGCTGTATTAGACATACTTGGGGAGGCAGACAATGAAATTATTTAGAAAGCTGTTTGCTGAGAAAATATTACGATATTATGAGGGAACAGAGGCAGGAATTAAGATGATAAAGAGTTTTCCTGTAATAAGGAAACTGGTGAAGGATGATGCTTTTGGTGAAAAATCAAAAAGCAGGGCTTTCGTTGGAACTATGGCACAGATATTTATGCTTGCATGGGAATTTATAAGAAAGTTCATGTATGTAATTCTTCTTATATATGTTCCCTATACAATACTTGCATATTTCTTCCCACTAATAAGGATTCATCAGGATATTTCTATAATATATCTGTTTATAATGCTTTCAACTATATGTGGAAGTCTTGCTAATACAACAATATTTGCAATGGGTGACAGGGATTATCTTATGATTCGTGTAATGCTTGTTAGTCCGTATATGAATTTTCTGGGGAAATTTATATATAAGATAGTAACAGAATTTGTATTCTATTTTATTATACTTATAATACTTGGAGAACCGGTATTTAATGCACTTATGTTGTGCATTGTTACAGCATGTGCAAGACCTGTGGGTGAGATGATGGCAATTATAACATTTGACCATTTCAGAGGTGTGTACGAAAACAGAAGTGTCCTTAATGGCACAATAATGGCTATATGTGTAATACTTGCATATGGACTGCCTGTGCTTAATGGCAGAATTGCAGCAAGCTGGATATATGCAATACATCCGTTTGTTGTCTGTGTTATGTTTCTTGTTGGAGCAGGCGCAATGTATTTTCTGTGGTGGTATAAGTATTATCGTGTGATAATAAGAGAGGCAATGCATAATAAAAGAGAATTTTAATTAAAGCAGGAGGACGATTATGTATCAGAAAAGCAGAAGATTTCAGACAAAAATAATTACATATGCAGTTCTGGTTATATTCAGTCTTCTTGTTATAGGAGTGTTTGTATACAGCTATGTATCTAAATATCAGGGAAATAAGCTGGATATCAAATCACGTTATACATTTTCAATAAGAATTGATGATCAATGGAATGTTGTATCTGATGATTATGTATCTGATTATGATAATGATAATGTGTCTAATTTTACTAATCCGGATATGGTTGGGCTTGGAACTAAATGGCTTGAAAAATATATTTCACAGTACAGACAGAAATATGTGCCATATTCAAAGTATATTGTAAAATCAGGTGTTGATTCGGTAAGTGTGCTTGACCTTTCAAGCAATACAGTTCTTCTGTCCTTCTGGGTTATTCCGCAGAATCTTAATTCGGATTATTTTTCTTCATGGGAAGGTATTCAGGATGATGGAAGAATAAAATGCGAGTGGGTGGTTTCATTTTATCTTGATAACAACTATGATAATACTGCGAAGCTTTATGTTACTTCAGTCATGAGTTCAGAAGACTATGGACTGAAACAGTATTATGCACAGCAGGGAATTGATTCAGGCGGAGATACAGAGATTACAAGTAATTCTAACAAGGATCAGCTTGCTAATTATTCAATAAAGGATAATTCACTTCTTGTCACTTATGATAGAGAAAAATATATTTCGGTTCCTGTATCTTATTCTTATCTGTTGTATGAGCCTAACAGTTCAACAACACTTAAAGAAGGCAGTTATATGATAACCACAGAAAAAACTGCTTTTGTGTATGGAGGAAAGACAGTTAATAACACTAAAATTCCGGTTACTGTTGTTTATTCGGATGATAAAGGTGAAAACTGGACAACATGTGAACTTGATAAGATATATACGGCTGATTATTATTATGTAAAATTCTTTGATTCTGACAATGGGGTGATTGTTTGCGGATATGCAAAGAGTAATGATACTAATGAATCATCAAGGATATACAGCACAAGTAATGGTGGGGAAAGCTGGGACATAGTTGGAAGCGGACCTGCTACTAATATAATTAAGGGTGTCGTGTATGTGTCATCAGATGTCGGCTTTTTCTGTTATGATTATGTTGAAGGTATGGATAGTAATCTTTATAAGACAGATGATGGTGGTAAAACATTTGCAAAGGTAATGCTTGAGGAGCAGGAACTTGACAGTTCAGCTGCAAATCCACAGGGGCAGGAGACTGAAACTAAAACTGATTCCGGGAAAAACGGTGCAGATTCTTCAGAACAGTTAAGATGGGGCGATGTATATAAGGAAGCTCTTACACCGGTTGTTGATTCTACCGGAATTATAACAATATATCTTACTCAGGGCAAAAATGCTGTTTACAATGATGGAAAAACAGCGGCAAAATATCAGTCATCTGATAAAGGAAGTACATGGAAATATATTGGCCAGGTTGAGATAAAAGATTAAATATTTATTAAAGTGTAAAAACTATTTGAACAATATAAACATGCGTGGTATTATAATTATAGCAAAAGGAATTATAATACCACGCATGTTTTTTTGATATATGCATTTTCTTATGGACGCTGGACGTGAATGAGGGTTATTCATAAGGAGATTGTAATATGAAAAGCAGACATGGAAAGAAAAAGCGCCTGATAGCAGCAGCTGTACTATTAGGTATACTGGTTATTGGCTGGGCGGTGATATCATATGCAGCAGAAGACGAGTATAAGGTTCATCATAATATTACTATTGATCTTGGTGGAGGAACATGTGATAAGATATATTATCAGTCGCAGATTGATAATGGAGATAATGCCGGACAATGGAATGATGATCTGAGAATTGGGGAATATCTTGCTGACCGTTATGGAGAATACCATACTATTATTGATTATAAGGCATCTGTGCCCAAAGCAGATGCGGTAACATCTAATTATTATGACTGTGTAGGAGTTACACCATATGTAAGAATTGGTGCGGTAAGCAGGGATGGATATATTCTGAAAGGCTGGGAAGTTTCAGGAGACAAAGGATGGCATACTGATTATGGAAAGAATGGCATTCGGGTTGAAATAGGGGCTTATACGGAAGAAGATATTGTTATCAAAGCAATATGGGAAAGACAGACATTTACAGTTCATTATAGCGCAGGAGTTGCAGCTGACAGAGGCATTAAAGCTTATCTTCCGGATGATGAGGATGCTTATTATGGAAGAGGGGATGAACTGACAGGTTTTACTGAGGGTGCATCTGCTGATAATGGACTTATATTTACCGGATGGTCCTTTGACAGATATGGTGACTCTGGCATATTAGAACCAGAAGATCTGAGTGATTATAACAAAGATGTGACTGTCTATGCTATATGGGATTATATAATTACATTTGATAATAACACAGACGCAGAGGTTACCGGTTATATGGAGAATATTACAACAAGGCTTGGCAGCAGAATCAGACTTAAAGGAAGCAGTCTGTCAAGAAAAGGGTATTATTTGTCCGGATGGAATACGAAAAGTGATGATACAGGAAAGTTTTATTCAACTATGTCTGTTGTTGACCTGACACCTGATGATAGCGGAAAGGCTGTTCTGTATGCGATATGGCAGCCGATTTTTTATGAAGTACATCTGTATTACAATAAGCCGGAAGAATCAAGTGAGATGATGAAGATTATTGATAATTCAGACTGGGACTGGTATGAGGATGAAGGTTTTTACAGCAGATTCTATACATATGATGAAGAAGATGAACTTCCGTGTGTATCGCAGCTATATAGTCTTACCGGTTGGACAGGTTTAGGCTGGGAGACAGAAGACGGCACATATGTTGAAGGCGGCGTGCATGGAAAGCTTAATCTGGCTGATAAGCTTGGTGCAGTTGTTGATATGTCAGCTGTGTGGAAAGAGAATATATACAATATTAATATTGATTCTAATGGTGGATATGATGCCGGTTCTACAATTATCACAGGATATGAGAAAGAGAATGAACTTCCGGATCCGCCACTAAGACCTGGATATGATTTTGATTCATGGAACACTGAAGAAGATGGAAAAGGGACAAAGTACGAAAATAAAGATGTAGTTTCGAAGCTTGTTGAAGATGATGGCGGTAATATGACAATATATGCTCAATGGAAGAAGAAGAAAAAGTTGTGTCTTAAAGTTTCTTCTAATTCATATCTTAAATCATTGATTAATCCCGCAGCAGAAGCTCTTGCAAAGAACTGGTTTGGAAAGAATAATAATACATTGGTGGAAAATATGATGAATAAGTCTGATAAAGACTGTGTTCAGGTGTGGTCAGTAAGCAGAGAAGGAATCTCAAGAACGAGATGATATAACAGAAGATTATAGATGACAGCCTCCTGTTTTGGGGGGCTGTTTTTAAGGTATGTATTTTTATGCAATATATAGATAAATATTTGCTTGAAAATTACATTTAATTATGGTAACATATTGTAAAGTTTGAGAGAAAAAAGGCATTTTTGTGTCTTTTTTTTTGCGCAAAAGTCATTTTAGCGCCTCTTGGCATATGATTAAATTAAATAAACGAAAGGAATTAAGGTGGCATTCATGAAAGCATTTTTGATACTTGAAGATGGAACGGTCTTTGAAGGAACCAGCATAGGTTCGACCCGTGAAGTTATTAGTGAGATTGTCTTTAACACATCTATGACAGGATATCTGGAGGTGCTGACTGATCCTTCATACGCAGGACAGGCAGTAACAATGACATATCCTCTTATCGGTAATTACGGAGTGTGCTATAAGGATATGGAATCCCAGAAAGCATGGCCAGATGGATATATTGTACGTGAGCTTTCCAGAATGGCAAGCAACTTCAGAAATGAAGATCCTATCCAGAAATTCCTTCTTGATAATGATATCCCAGGTATTTGTGGGATTGACACAAGAGCCCTTACTAAGATATTAAGAGAAAAGGGTACTATGAACGGTATGATTACAACTAATGAGAATTATAATCTTGATGAGGTACTTCCTAAGATTAAGGAGTACAGTGTTAAGGGCGTTGTAAGAAAGGTTACATGTTCAGAAAAGTATGTTCTTCCAGGAAAAGGACCTAAGGTTGCTCTTATGGACTTTGGTGCAAAGAAGAATATTGCAAGATCACTTAATAACAGAGGCTGTGAAGTTACAGTATATCCTGCATATACTAAGGCAGAAGAGATTCTTGAATCTAATCCTGATGGAATTATGTTATCTAACGGTCCTGGAGATCCTAAGGAATGTGTAGAGATAATTGAAGAGATTAAGAAGCTGTATAACAGCAATGTACCAATATTTGCAATCTGTCTTGGACATCAGCTTATGGCACTTGCTACAGGAGCTGATACTCACAGACTTAAGTACGGACACAGGGGTGCTAACCATCCTGTTAAGGATTTAAAGACTGGCAAATGTTATATATCATCACAGAACCATGGTTATGTTGTAGATGAAAGCACATTAGACAGTAAGGTTGCAGTACCTGCATTTGAGAATGTTAATGATAAGACTAATGAGGGACTTGAATATGTTGGTAAGAATATATTCACAGTACAGTTCCATCCAGAAGCCTGCGCAGGTCCACAGGATACAGCGTACCTGTTTGACAGATTTATGGATATGATGAAGAAGGAGGACTAAGAACATGCCAAAGATTGAGAGTATTAAGAAAGTATTAGTTATAGGTTCTGGTCCAATCGTTATTGGTCAGGCAGCAGAATTTGACTATGCCGGAACACAGGCATGCCGTTCTCTTAAAGAGGAAGGAATTGAGGTAGTACTGGTTAACTCGAACCCTGCTACTATCATGACAGATAAAGATATTGCTGATGAGGTATATATTGAGCCTCTTACAGTTGAAGCATTAAAGCAGATTATCTTAAAGGAAAAGCCAGACAGCATCTTACCTACACTTGGTGGACAGGCTGGACTTAACCTTGCAATGGAAATCGCAGAGACAGGCTTCCTTGAGGAGCATAATGTAAAGCTTATCGGTACAACTGCACTTACAATCAAGAAGGCAGAAGACCGCCTTATGTTCAAGGAAACTATGGAAAAGATTGGTGAGCCATGTGCACCATCACTTGTTGTTAACAACGTTGAGGATGGCGAAGCATTTGCCGCTAAGATTGGTTATCCGGTAGTTCTGCGTCCAGCTTACACACTTGGTGGAAGCGGCGGTGGTATCGCTAACAATGTGCAGGAATTAAGAGAAATTCTTGAGAATGGATTAAGACTTTCAAGAGTTGGCGAAGTTTTAGTTGAGCGTTGTATCGCCGGCTGGAAGGAAATTGAATACGAAGTAATGCGTGACAGCAATGGAACATGTATTACTATCTGTAACATGGAGAATATCGACCCAGTTGGTGTTCATACAGGTGACAGTATTGTAGTAGCTCCTTCACAGACACTTTCTGATAAGGAATACCAGATGTTAAGAACATCTGCATTAAGAATTATTGATGAATTAGGCATTACAGGTGGATGTAATGTACAGTATGCACTTCATCCAGACAGCTTTGAGTACTGCGTAATTGAGGTTAACCCTCGTGTAAGCCGTTCATCAGCATTAGCTTCTAAGGCTACAGGTTATCCTATTGCTAAGGTTGCAGCTAAGATTGCACTTGGTTATACACTTGATGAGATTAAGAATGCAGTTACAGGAAAGACATATGCAAGTTTCGAGCCAGCACTTGATTACTGCGTAGTTAAGATTCCTAGACTTCCATTTGATAAATTCATCTCAGCTAAGAGAACACTTACAACACAGATGAAGGCTACAGGTGAGGTTATGAGTATTTCTGATAACTTCGAGGGTGGTCTTATGAAGGCTATACGTTCTCTTGAACAGCATGTTGACAGCCTTATGTCATATGACTTTACAGGACTTACAGATGAAGAGCTTCTTGAAGAGCTTGCAATTGTAGATGATAGAAGAATCTGGAAGATAGCTGAAGGTTTAAGAAGACACATTTCTGCAGCCAAGATGCATGATATTACTAAGATAGACTTATGGTTTATTGATAAGCTTCAGATTATTGTTGATATGGAGAATGCTCTTAAGAGAGGACCTCTTACAGAGAGCCTTTTAAGAGAAGCTAAGAGAATTGAATTCCCTGACAATGTTATCGGCGATTTAACAGGTCACACAGAAAGAGAAATCAAGGAATTAAGAGACAAGTATAATATACATGCAGCATTTAAGATGGTTGATACATGTGCTGCAGAGTTCGCAGCTACAACACCATACTATTATTCAGTATATGGCAGTGAGAACGAAGCTGTAGAGACTAAGGATAAGAAGAAGGTTCTTGTACTTGGTTCTGGTCCAATCAGAATCGGACAGGGTATCGAGTTCGACTTCTGTTCAGTTCATTGTACATGGGCATTCAAAAAAGAAGGTTTCGAGACAGTTATTATAAATAATAACCCAGAGACAGTTTCTACTGACTTTGATATTGCTGATAAGCTTTACTTTGAGCCGCTTACAGCAGAAGATGTTGAATCAATCGTAGATTTTGAGAAACCGGATGGTGCAGTTGTACAGTTTGGTGGACAGACAGCTATCAAGCTTACAGAAGCACTTATGAAGATGGGGGTTCCTATTCTTGGAACTAAGGCAGAAGATGTTGATGCCGCTGAGGATAGAGAACTTTTCGATGAGATTCTTGAGCAGACACAGATTCCAAGAGCTAAGGGACAGACTGTATTTACAGTTGATGAAGCTCTTAAGGCAGCCAATGAGCTTGGATATCCTGTACTTGTAAGACCTTCATATGTACTTGGTGGACAGGGTATGCAGATTGCTGTATCTGATGAAGATGTAGTTGAATTCATGAATATCATCAATAGAATTAAGCAGGATCACCCAATCCTTGTTGATAAGTACCTTATGGGTAAGGAAATCGAAGTTGATGCTGTATGCGATGGTCAGGATATTCTTATTCCTGGTATCATGGAGCATATTGAGAGAGCCGGTATCCATTCAGGAGACAGTATTTCAGTATATCCGGCTAAGTCTATATCACCTAAGATTGTAGATATGATTGAAGATTATACAGGAAGACTTGCAAGAGCACTTCATGTAAAGGGTATGATTAACATTCAGTTTATCGTATATAATGACCAGGTATATGTAATTGAGGTTAACCCTCGTTCAAGCCGTACAGTACCATATATCAGTAAGGTTACAGGTATTCCTATTGTTAAGCTTGCAACACAGGTTATTATCGGTAAGACAATTAAGGAATTAGGATATGAGCCGGGACTTCAGAAGGCAGCAGATTACTATGCAATTAAGATGCCTGTATTCTCATTTGAGAAGATCAGAGGAGCTGACATCAGCCTCGGACCAGAGATGAAGTCTACAGGTGAGTGTCTTGGTATATCTAAGAGCTTTGATGAGGCACTTTATAAGGCGTTCGAGGGAGCTGGAATCAGACTTCCAAAGCATAAGCAGATTATCATGACTCTTGCAGATAAGGATAAGCAGGATGGTATTGATATTGCACAAAGATTCGAAGCATTAGGTTATAAGATATATGCTTCAAGAGGAACTGCAAAGGTTCTCAAGGAAAATGGAGTACATGCAATTCAGGTTAATAAGATTGGACAGGAAGCACCTACACTTCTTGACCTTATCTTAGAGCATAAGATTGACCTTGTAATTGATACACCAGAGAATGGAATTGAGAGAGCCAAGGATGGATTCCTTATCAGAAGATATGCTATCGAGACAGGAGTTCACTGCCTTACAAGTCTTGATACAGCCCATGCACTTATATCAAGCCTTGAGCATGCATTCAATAATCAGGAATTATCTATAGTTGATATTGCCAAGATTGATAATCGTGGTAATAACTAATCTGATAATAATTAAATAATGTAATGAAAATAAGGGATATCATATCATTTTGATATGATATCTCTTATTTTTTATGGGAATAATATAGCATGTTATTTGCATTAGTTGCAGAGTTATCTGTTATCATGCTCTTACTTTACAAAGATATTTCAACAACGGGATAAGTGAATCAAACGGGTGTATTTTAATAAAAACATAGGAAAAAGGTATGGTGTTTTTATTGACAGATAAAAAGAGGATGATATAATTCTATCTGCGAAGTTAGCAGGTGCTAACTTATTGACATATTAAACAGGAGATTTTTGATTATGCCACTAAATCTTGCAGATAAAAACAAAATATATATAATTCAGAGAATTGTTGGAAACAAAGATATGGTACACAGGCTTCAAAGTCTTGGATTTGTTGTGGGTAGTAAGATAAGTGTACTATCTGAAATCAATGGAAATTATGTAGTAGTTATTAAGGATATTAAAATAGGGCTTGCTAAGGAGTATGTTAAGCGTATTATAGTTGCCTGATGTAAAGGAGAGAATTATGTCTAATAGGAAATATATTAAAAGCTTACTCCTTGGAATGAGTGTCATGATGACTATATTGATAGCTATACAGATATATCTTACTGTTTTTGTGCTAAAACATAACGAAATGCTTCCGAGGATTCTTTCGTGTACAGCACTGATTCTTGATATAATCATACTTGCTGTATTCTTTGTCAGTTCAAGGATAAACGCAGATGTTGACAGTATGGCTTATACAGATGTAACAGGGATTAATAACAAGCTGGCATACCAGAATCATATAATCAGACTTAATAATGCAGATGATACATTTTTAGTGGGAGTTATAATGTTTGATCTTAATAATCTGAAAAGAGTTAATGATACTCTTGGACACGAGATGGGGGACAGATATATTGAGAGCTTTTCAGCTATACTTGCAGGCGTGCAGAATGAACGTATTAGTGCGTACCGTATAGGTGGTGATGAATTCTGCGTTATTCTGGAGAAGACAAATGCAGTAGAGATACACCAGATTCTGGATAGTCTTGAAAGAAAAATAAATGTTTACAATGAAAAAAACAATATTAAGATTTCATATGCCAAAGGATATGAAATAAGCACAAGAGAGCATTATTATCTTATGGAAGAGCTTACTAAGCGTGCAGACAGCCGCATGTATGAAAACAAGCGGTTAATGAAGGGAAAAAGATTAGATGGCAGAAGGTTAAACGTATGATAACAGGAATTGTAGTAGCATTATTATTAGCAGTAATAGTGTTTCAGTATATGATTATAAAAATAGACAAGGATAAAAGACATGAGGCCGGACATGATAAGCTTACTGGATTATGCAATCCTGAGCATCTTATGCAGAAAATGAAAGAACTGCCAGATAAGAAAAAGAACAGACTTATCATTTATTCAGATATAGCAGAATTCAAGCTTATTAATGAAATATTTGGAATAGAAAAAGGTAATGAAATATTGCTTAAGCAGGCAGATATAATAAAAAAACATGCGGTAGATGGATATTTATACGGAAGAGTTGGTGAAGATCATTTCGTAGTGATTGCAGATGAAGCTACATTTAATGAAGAACATCTTTATGAATGCAGGGAGACATTACAGAATGTGCTTTCTGATTCAGTATATAATGTCAGAGTCTGTTTTGGGATATACAGGACTGATAATATGAATGAATCATTATCATTTATGTGTGACAAGGCTTCATTTGCAGTAGCCTCGATTAAGGATGATACACATAGCTTTATTGCTTATTATGATGACACAATGCTTGAAGCTGCTATTAAATATAAGACAATAGTTGATGAATTTGATGATGCTATAAAAGCCGGTGAGTTCAAGATGTATCTTCAGCCACAGATTTCTGCAAAAACAAGGAGGCTTACAGGTGCAGAAGCTTTAGTAAGAAGAATAAAGCCAGATGGAACGATTATTTCACCAATAGACTTTATACCTGTATATGAGAAGTCTGGGCTCATAAGCAGACTTGACAGATATATCTGGGAGCAGGCAGCGGCTAAGTTAGGAGAGTGGAAGAAAGCTGGTATCAATATGAGCATATCGGTAAATATATCTCCTAAGGATTTTTATTATATTGATATATTTAACACATTTGCAGGTCTTATAAAAAAATATGATATAGAACCATCTAATCTAAAAATTGAAATCACAGAAACTACGATTATGTCAGATGTACCTAATCTGATGGGAGAGCTGGAAGAACTAAGAAAAGCAGGATTCACACTTGAAATGGATGATTTTGGAAGCGGTTATTCATCGCTTAATACATTAAAGGATATTAATGTTGATGTATTAAAGGTTGATATGGGCTTTATAAAAGAGACTAAGAATGTTAAGAAAAGCCGCATAATACTTGCTTCTGTGATAAAAATGGCAAAGGAGCTTAATCTTTTGATTATTACAGAGGGGGTTGAAACAGAAGAGCAGGTTGATAATCTGACAAAGCTGGGATGTGATGTATTTCAGGGGTATTATTTTTCTAAAGCTATTGATGTTAACGAGTTTGAAAAGAGATATCTATATAGGAAAAAAGCTGGGTGAATATAATTATAAAACATATATTATTCTGGAATTACACAGATAAAGTAAAGTCATAACATAAAGAGAAAGACAGATAAAGCCAGATAGATGTGAGGATGTGGGAGAAAATCCTGCGTCCTTTTTTGTCGCTTTACATCATTGGTGCAATCGGTGAAGCAAGTGAACCAAAGTGTATTAAAGCAGAATGTGACAACAAACAAGCATCTGGCAGCAGTTATTCGACAAAGAGTCATTCTTCTAGCAATAAGAGCAATCCATATGCTTCTTATGATAGCGGATATGATTCTATCTATGATGATGGAGATTATGACTGGGACAGATATCAGAAAGATAAGGACTATGCTGATGGTGTAGATGATGCGATGGAAGAGCTTGATGAGGACTGGTAAGTATGGCAGGTAACTGGAAAGAACCGGAGTTTGATTTTTCAGAGCGTTCAGATAGAGTGACATTAAAACTGGAAGTTGGATAGGTTGTTTATATTCCGGGTGCGGCAGATATTAGAAATGAAAATACAGACCAAGCGGAACTAAAGTCAATGTCGAAAGAAGAAAGAATATTAGAGTATATCAGACAGAATGGAAATATTTCAACGCAGAAGGTTATGGATTTGTGCAATTACAAGTCTAGAACAGGTGCAAGAAATTTATTAGAGAAATTAATAAAATCCGGCAAGATTGAAAAAGTTGGAGAGAATACAAATACCATTTATACAATATTGGAATAGAGATAGTGGTCAGTGCTGGTCATTTTTATTTAAAAGTGACCAGTAGGTGGTCACTAATATATGATAAGTGACCAGTAGTGACCAGTAAATGACCAATAGTATCCGATAAGTGTCCGATTAGTGACCACCTATCGGACATTCGTAATCACTAGATTAAATAAAATGAATTTATGCAGACCGTCTGCACAAATTGGATTAGGAGCATATATATGGATTTACAAAACATACAAGACCAATTAAATACTGAGTTTGCCAAGGACAGCACGAAGTATATCATGCGTCACAGATATAAGAGATAAGAATGAATTTGAAGGTGAAATCGTGAAAACTCATAAATATTGGGCAGTGGGTGCATTAGCATGTATATTTCGGTCAAAGGTGCAGTTAAGAAAAGTGAAGAAGTAGAAAAAAATTAGAATATTTATGCAATTTGGTAACATATGTTACGGAATATGGTTTGCCTAAATACTATAATACATACATAAGATAAATAAAACAGAATCTGAAAGGAGATTTTTATTATGAAGAAATATGTATGTGGACCATGTGGTTATGTGTACGATCCAGAGGTAGGAGATCCAGATGGAGGAATTGCACCTGGAACACCATTTGAAGATATTCCAGATGATTGGGTATGTCCAATCTGTGGATTGGGTAAAGATGTTTTTGAAGAACTAAGCGAATAAGAAGACTAGTTTATTCGATATAGAGTAAAGCCTCAGCATCAAGAATTTTGATTGATTTCCTTGAAGACAGATGAATAAATCCGTCCTCCTGAAGTGATAAAAGCGTCCTTGAAAGGGAAGGTCTGGTTGTATTCAGATACAGAGCCAGTTCTTCTCTATTCATGGATAATGATACAAGATTGTTGTTATCTGCATGCTCTAATAGGTATGTGGCAATGCGCTGTTTGAGATTACCGCTGGTAAGGACTTCAAGCTGTTGGTTATTTTCATCAGTTCTTTTGGCAAAGAGTTCCAGCATATTAAAAACTACTTTGCTGTGATGAGAGCAGTTTTTTTCACACCTGCCACCAAAGAAGTCCTTTGCAATCTCAAGAAGCTTTACATCAGTTTTTGCTTTTGCATATCCGCTATAGCGGTCTTTATTAAGAAAAAGTTCAACTTCGCCAAAATCTTCCCCTTCGGAAATGTTGGTAATACGAAGAACTTTACCATTAACATTGATGGAGCCAAGTTCTACTTCACCATTGAGAATGAGGTAGAGCTTATTGGGAACATCACCCTGAAAGAATATATAATCGTTTTTCTTATATTCATGAATGACGGACTGAGTACAAACGAGACTTTTCTTAAATTCAGCGTCATCCAGATTATGGAAAATAGACAGGTCTTTGATTTGCATATAAGTACCAGCTTTCTATTATAGTAACATTTATTTTAACATATATGAGGTGGATTGTAAGGAGGTTTTTATGACAGTAATTACATTTGATGATAATTTAATAACAGGCAATAAGACAATAGACGAGCAGCATAAGGAGCTGATTGATCGTATTCAGCAGTTTGTGAGTGCATGTGAATCAGAAGATGCAAGAGTAAAGGCAATTAAAATGCTTGATTATCTTGATGAATATACAGAATTTCATTTCAAAGAAGAAGAAAAACTGCAGAAAGACGTTGATTACCCAGGCTTGGAGGAACATATAAAGAAGCATGAGGAGTTCAGGCATACTGTTAAGGAACTCTATGATTATCTGGATGAAAATGAGGGACCAGATGAAAAGTTTATGGAGCAGGTAAAAATCAATGTTATTGACTGGCTGTTTGGTCATATCAAGACATTTGACAGATCTGTAGCTGAATATATAAATATATATGATAATCCTGAAAGATTATAGAACTGTTTGTTACGCAATTATATTTTAATAAAGTATGCCCCAGTCAGACAAAATAACTGGCTGGGGCAATCAATAATCTTTAACTTAAAAAAGATATTTCATTATTGATGAAAATTATAGTATCACCAGCACAGAACATAGCGAGAATTAATTCTATGAATCTGTATAAACTACTTACACCTACTGTTTTGGTTATGTATTCAGAGACGAAATTTCGTCAGGTAATGAATACATATTTGAAAGAATTGTAGAATAACAAAAGGAAGGGATGATTGCATGAATAAGAAAAAATCAAATTCAAAAAAGGCAGTTATGATAGGCTGCGGATTCGTAGGCTCAGCATCTGTATTTGCGCTTATGCAGAGTGGATTATTCACTGAAATTGCCTTGATAGATGCGGATAAGAATAAGGCAGAGGGAGAGGCTATGGATATCAGTCATGGAATACCATTTGCCAGCCCTATGAAAATATATGCTGGTGATTATGATGATGTGGCAGATGCTGCAATTGTAATTATATCAGCAGGTGCAGGACAAAAGCCAGGAGAAACAAGACTTGATCTGGTAAATAAGAATGTGGCAATATTTAAGTCCATTATTCCGGAAATTACCAAAAGAGATTTTGAAGGAATCCTTCTGGTTGTAGCAAATCCTGTGGATATTCTGACACAGGTTGCAATCAAACTGTCAGGACTTCCGGAGGAAAGAGTTATCGGCTCAGGAACAGTTCTTGACAGTGCAAGACTTAGAAGCAAGCTTGGACAGCATTTATCAGTGGACAGCCGAAGTGTGCATGCATTTATAGTAGGAGAGCATGGAGACAGTGAAGTTGTGGCATGGTCATCTGCCAATGTATCCGGTGTTCCGCTTAGTGACATGTGTGAGATGAGAGGACATTATAACCATAAGGAAAACACGAAGGAAATCGCAGATGCTGTCAAAAACAGTGCCTATGAGATTATCAATAAGAAGCATGCGACATATTATGGAATTGCAATGTCAGTAAAACGTATCTGTGAAGTAATTATGCGTGACGAAAAATCAATACTTCCTGTATCGCACATGATACATGGAGTATATGAGATTGATGATGTTGTATTAAGTATGCCTGTTATTGTTGGTGCAGACGGAATTGAATCTGATATACCGATTAATCTTAGTGGAGAAGAAGCATTGAAGCTAAAAGAATCAGCAGACGCATTAAAGAATATAATTGAAACATTAGAGCTGTAGTAAGAGTAGATAATATACCAGCTTATGTGTAGATTGGAGGAAACGTTATGTTAGAAGTAGGAACAAAGGCACCGGATTTTGAATTACCAGATCAGAATGGAGAATTGCATAAATTAAGCGAATATCTTGGAAAGAAGGTAATTCTGTATTTTTATCCAAAGGATAATACATCTGGATGTACAAAGCAGGCTTGTGGTTTCTCAGAAAGATATCCGCAGATTTGCGAAAAGGGAGCTGTTGTACTCGGGGTGAGCAAGGATTCTGTTGCATCCCACAAGAAGTTTGAGGAAAAATATGGACTTGCATTTACACTTTTATCTGACACTGAGCGCAAAGTGATTGAGGCTTATGATGTATGGAAAGAAAAGAAGAATTATGGAAAAGTGTCAATGGGAGTTGTCAGAACAACATATCTTATTGATGAGAATGGTATCATAATAAAGGCAAATGACAAAGTAAAAGCTGCAGATGATCCGGAAAAAATGTTACAGGAATTAAGCTGATGAAGATAATATTATCACCTGCAAAGAAGATGAAAGTGGATACTGACAGCATAGATACCATGAGTAGTCCGGTATTTTTAGAGAAAACAGAAGAAATTCTTGGGTGGATGCAGGGAAGAACGGAAGAAGAATTAAAGAAATTGTGGAAATGCAATGATAAAATTACGACAGAGAATATTGAACGGATTAAGACAATGAATTTTCAAAAGCAGCTTACTCCGGCAGTATTGGCATATGAAGGGATTGCTTATCAATATATGGCACCAGCTGTATTTGAAGATGGGCATTTTGATTATGTGCAGGAACACCTGAGGATATTATCAGCATTTTATGGAGTATTAAAACCTATGGATGGTATCACACCATATAGGCTTGAAATGCAGGCAAAGGCAGCGATAGGTGATTCCACGAATCTGTATGATTTCTGGGGAGATAATTTGTATTGGGAAGTTATAGATGACAGCAGGATTATTATTAATCTGGCTTCAAAAGAATACTCTAAATGTATTGAAAAATATCTGACACCTGATGACAGGTATATAACTATTTCATTTTGTGAGCAGTCTGGTGGCAGGCTTATCACAAAAGGCACATATGCCAAGATGGCTCGTGGTGAAATGGTACGATATATGGCAGAAAATCATATTGAAAATCCAGATGACATTAAGGAATTTGACCATCTTGGATATGTGTTCAGAGATGATATATCATCGGATAGAGAATATATATTTGAAAGAAAAACTGTAAAATAAAAACATGGTTGATTACTGGATAAGATAATTGCGAAGGATAGAACAGGAGCAATAAGGGGAAGAAAAATTTTTGAAGTATAAAGTTACGGAGGAAACAGAAATTGAATACAAAGAAAAAATGACTGATTCCACTTGGAATGTGGCTTGTATTTGAAATTGTTGCAGTTACATTATGGTTGACCAAGGATAATCTGTTTTATCTTCTGAATTTCAGTTATATAGGCTCGGCAATAGCGTTAGGGCTGTTACTTTTTCAGTTAAACTATAGACATGCCAGAAGAATCGGTTTTATTCGATATATCACCTTTACCGCATCACTTGTTTTTGTGGGAGCACTGTTTTTATGCCACGTGGAGAATATCGAGCAAATTATGTTCTGGGCATTTCTTGTTGGCAATATCCTGTATTATGCCATTGGAATCATTCTGGCATTTGCGTTTCGGGATAATAGGGCATTCTGTAAATATATCTGCCCAATTACCGTATTCTTAAAGCCTATGAGTTATTTTAGCCTACTTCGTGTGAAGTGTGATAAGGAAAGATGTGTTTCCTGTGGAAAGTGCAAGCGAGTATGTCCGATGAATGTTGATGTAACAGATAATTCCCGTAAAAGAGAAAATGGAACAGAGTGTATTCTGTGTATGGAATGCGTCAAAGCATGTCCTAAGAAGGCATTATAGTGACTAAAAATATGTATGTACAGGAGACTCTATAAGAGCTGGGTGGCATCTACCCAGCTCAATCGTATGGAATTATATTGATAGTTATCGGTATAATATTGGCTGCTCTTCATTTTATTGTGGCTGGAGATGGTATCAGAGATTTATCCTGATAGTGTTTGGCCACTTCCGACCACCACGCAACAACCTTTTCTATATTTTTATCACTTGGGTCATTTTTGAATGCATCCGCCTGATAAGCTATAATGGGAATAATCCCATTATCAAGGCAGTCCCGAATCTGCCGGTCAAGTCCCTCCAACAGTTCTTGGTCCACTTTGTCCGCAATACGGATTCTTACATGCGAAATCCCCGCCGCCGCAAAATCCACAGCCGACTGTCTGTTATAGTATTTGCGCCCCTGATTTGTTTTTGACCAATCCACATCCATTCCCTTTCCCAGAAGGGTTTTATACCCTCAAAGAGAAGGTGTTTTTCTTGTAAGAGAGTACACCTTCTTTTTGTAATTTACTCAATTCACTAGATAGAGCACTTCGGTCTGCATTCAGATAATCTGCCAGCCCTTGTCTATCGTAAGGGATTGTAAATGTGTTAGAGCCAGCGTGCATAGATTCGCTAGACAAGTAATTAAGTATCTTGTCACGTAAATTTTTCTTAGAAACATGATCTATTTTGTTCATCAATCTTACATTTTTTCGTGCTATTATCTCTAAAAGGTTATGAATCAATCTTGTATGGAAACTACAAGATGAAGAACAGGTTGTAACAATATGATTTATATTGAAAAGCATGACGGTGAGATTTTCATTAGCAATAACACTGATTTGAGCAGGAACACTACTGATGCAGGCATAGCTTTCGCTGTAGAGCATTCCTGATGATAGCTCTGTAATAATATTGCGATTTCCCCAAACATCATCATTTATTATGAGAGCCTGACCAGATAGAATCATGCCGATAGTTTGTACCTTATCTCCACTTCTTAACAGATATTCGCCTTTTGAATAATTTTTAATGCTGACAGATAGACATTTAAGCATTGGAAGAATTTCTGCTTCTGAAATTCCTTGAAACAAAGGTGTATTCTTTAAAATGTTAATATATTTTTCCATGAGATTTTTCATCCTTCTTTTTATCTTTTCCTTAGTATATCACAAAAGTTGAAAATAATACGAAAATGTTGCCTAGACAACAGAATGATTAATGTAAGTTTGATATAGTTCCATTAAGCAACAAAAGATGATGAATAAAGCAATAGAAAAGGAGAAGAACATGGAAAATAAGATGTTTTGTTATCAATGTGAACAGACAGCAGGATGCACAGGATGTACCGGAAATACAGGAGTATGCGGAAAGTCTGCCAATACTGCAAGATTACAGGATGAGCTTACAGGAGCATTAATTGGACTTGCTCGTGCAACTGAGGGTAATGAGCAGCTTGTAACTGAAGAGATGAATCAATTAGTTCTTGAGGGATTATTTACAACTATTACAAATGTAAACTTTAATGATGAAACATTAAAGCTTTTAATTGATAAGATAGAAGATACAAAAAAGAAATTAGTACCAAATTGCTTTACATGCTCTGACTCATGTGGAAGAAACAATAATTTTGATATGAGTACTCTCTGGACTACTGATGAAGATATTCGTTCATTAAAATCCTTAATACTTTTTGGAATTCGTGGAATGGCTGCATATGCATATCATGCAAGTGTGCTTGGATATACCGATGAAACAATCAGCAAATTCTTCTATAAGGCACTTTTTGCAATCGGAATGAAAGATTGGGGAATGGATAAACTACTTCCTATCGTATTAGAGGTTGGAAAAGTTAATTTAAGATGTATGGAGCTTTTAGATCAAGCAAATACTACAACTTATGGAACTCCTGTACCAACAACGGTACCTCTTACAATTGAAAAAGGACCATTTATTATTATTACAGGTCATGATTTAAAAGATTTACAACTTTTATTAGAGCAGACAAAAGATAAGGGAATCAATATCTATACACATGGTGAAATGCTTCCAGCACATGCATATCCAGAACTCAAGAAGTACTCTCATCTAAAGGGAAACTTTGGTACAGCATGGCAGAATCAGCAGAAAGAGTTTGATAATATTCCTGGAGCAATTCTGTATACAACGAACTGTCTTATGCCTGTAAAACCAAGCTATGCAGACAGAGTATTTACAACAGAAGTTGTATCTTATCCAGAAATTGTACACATAGGAGAAGAAAAGGATTTTACACCAGTTATTGAAAAGGCACTCGCCTTAGGTGGATATACCAAAGATCAGCATATGACTGGAATTAATGGTGGAATACAGGTAACAACTGGTTTCTCACATGGAACTGTATTATCTGTAGCAGATCAGGTGATTGAAGCGGTAAAGAATGGAGATATTAAACATTTCTTCTTGGTTGGTGGATGTGATGGAGCCAGAGTAGGAAGAAATTACTACACAGAGTTTGTAAAACAGTCTCCTGCAGACAGCATTATTTTGACGCTTGCATGTGGAAAATACAGATTCAATGATTTAGATTTAGGAACAATCGGAGGACTTCCAAGAATCATGGATATGGGACAGTGTAATGATGCTTATAGTGCAATCAAGGTCGCAATCGCTTTAGCAGAAGCATTTGAATGTGATGTGAATGAACTTCCGCTATCGATGGTACTTTCATGGTACGAGCAGAAGGCTGTATGTATTTTACTTACGCTTCTTTATCTTGGAATAAAGAACATTCACATAGGACCAACATTACCAACATTCATTTCGCCAAATGTGCTGAATTTCCTGGTAGAGAATTATGGGCTTTCTCCAATTAGTACACCTGAAGAGGATATAAAAAAGTTATTAAATAAATAATCATGAGGGAACCAAACAAAATAGGTGAAAGGTGGTAAAATATTATGAATAAAAAAATGAATTTAAACTGGTCGGTGGATGAAATTACTGGTAATATGCCAGATATTTCTTCTATGAGAAGCAAAGAATTTCAAGTCAAAGAGACTAGCAATACAGAATTGCTGAAGGATTATTTAAAGAGACTTGGAAATGGAGAAGATTTAGAAAGTGTTAAAAAAGATTTTGTTCAAAATTTTTCTGATGTAGAAGCTTCTGAAATCATGAAGGCAGAGCAGGAACTTATAAAAGAGGGAACACCTATTACAGAGGTGCAGAAACTGTGTGATGTGCATAGTGCATTGTTTCATGGCTTAACTAAAGAAGAAAAAATAGCAAATGCTGAAAAGGCAGTCGAAGAATCTTTAAAAAAAGAAGAAAGATCCGAAATGAAAATTATGCCGGATGCGTATGTCAGAAAACATGAGCTTGCAAAAGCACTCAGAGAAACAAAGGGGCATCCTCTTTATTCTTTTACAGAAGAAAATGAGAAGTTTAGTAAAGAAATATCAGATATTAGAGGTGCACTAGAAAAGGGCGAAGATGTAAGCAAAAAAATATCAGATTTTAGACAAATAGCAATACACTATGCAAAAAAGGGTGATTTGATTTATCCACTCCTTAAAGTTCGCTATGAAATTTCAGGGCCATCGGATGTTATGTGGACTGTTGATGATGAAATCAGAGATGAATTAGCAGCAATAGATAAAGAAAGCAATCATGACGAAGAATGGATTAATAGAGTACAGGCTGTTTTAACAAGAGCGGATGAAATGATTTATAAAGAGAATAATATATTGTTCCCTATCTGCGCAGTGAATTTTACAGTCGAAGAATGGTATGGAATCTATGAAGATGCCAAAGACTATGCATTAGTGTATGGCATTGAGAATAGATGGGAAGAAGCAGAAAAATATGTGCAGGATAAAAAGAATCGTCATAAGGCGGCTATTAATGAAGGTGAAATAGTAATGGGAGGTGGACATATGAGTGTAGCACAGCTGGAAGCTATGCTTAATACATTGCCAATAGAGATTACATTTATCGATGATAATAATATAAATCGTTTCTTTAACGAAGGAGCGAAAGTGTTCAAACGACCTGGTATGGCAATTGACAGAGAAGTATTCTCTTGTCATCCGCCTAAGATAGAGCCAATGGTTCGTTCCATTATAGAAAGTTTTAAAAATCATACTAGGGATAGCGTTCCGGTCTGGATGGAAAAGCAAGGAAAACCATTTTTAGTAACTTATTATGCAGTGAGAGACAAAAAAGGTATTTATCTTGGAACTGTAGAAGTGGTACAGGATATGCAGTTTGCAAAAGAGCACTTTACAAGCATTTGAGGCTAAGTATATTATCAAAAATAATGTTATTCCAATGTATATATTGTATGTAGAGAAGACTAATATGATGTAACGCTTTCCTTGACCTTATATAGATTATTAGGTATAATTTATAAGTATATTTAAAAAAAAGGGAAGGTTATGAAATGAACGAAAATCGTAATTCATTCAAGGGCTCTATAGGGTTCGTCCTTGCGGCAGCGGGTAGTGCTGTAGGACTTGGTAACATATGGAGATTTCCTTACTTGGCAGCTAAAGATGGAGGAGGATTATTCCTCGTTATTTACATTGTTTTAGCATTAACATTTGGTTTTACTCTACTCACAACAGAAATTGCTATTGGACGAAAGACAAAGCAGAGTCCGCTTACAGCTTACAGCAAGTTAAAGAGTAAGTGGAAGCCACTGGGTATTATTGCGTGTATTGTACCTATTATGATATTACCATACTATGTAACAATCGGTGGATGGGTACTTAAGTATCTTCTTGTTTATATTACAGGTAATGGACATGTAGCAGCACAGGACGGATATTTCTCAGGATTTATCGGTCAGACAGCAGAGCCAATCATAATGATGCTTGTGTTTACAATAATTGTTGCATTTATTATATTCCGTGGTGTTAACAGCGGTATTGAATCATCATCAAAGATAATCATGCCATTACTTATTGTGCTTGTTCTTGGTGTATCTGTATATTCACTTACAATTTCATATACAGACATTGATGGCACAACAAGAACAGGTTTACAGGGATTAGGTGCTTATGTAATTCCTAACATGAAAGGAATTACTGTTAAGCAGTTCTGTACAGTTCTTATGGACGCAATGGGACAGCTTTTCTACAGCTTAAGTGTTGCTATGGGTATTATGATTGCATATGGTTCATATGTAAGTGATGATGCCAATCTTGGAAAGTCAATTAACCAGATTGAGTTATTTGATACAATAGTTGCATTTCTTGCAGGTGTAATGATTATTCCTGCTGTATTTGTATTCATGGGAAGAGACGGAATGACAGCATCAGGTCCAAGTCTTATGTTTGTTTCGCTTCCTAAAGTATTTGATTCTATGGGATTTGCAGGAAATGTAATTGGTGCAATATTCTTTGCAATGGTATTCTTTGCAGCCCTTACAAGTGCTGTTTCAATTATGGAAGCTATTGTTTCAAGCTTTATGGATGAGTTTAAGTTAAGCAGAAACAAGGCTTCTGCAATAGAAACTGTAATTTGTATAGCTGTTGCAGTTATCGTATGCTTAGGATATAACAAGCTGCTATTTGATATTAAGCTTCCTAACGGAGTACATGCACAGGTGCTTGATATTATGGATTATGTCAGCAATAATGTACTTATGCCAATAGTTTCTATAGGAACATGTATACTTATTGGATGGATACTTAAGCCAAAGACTGTTGTAGATGAAGTTGAGAAAACAGGAATTAAGATGGGAAGAAAGGGCCTTTATACAGTTATGGTAAAGTGGGTTGCTCCAATTCTTTTATTCCTTCTTCTTCTCAAATCACTTGGAATTCTTACTATAATCTGATATGTAAGATATTACGTCAGAGGTTAACAAGAGGGTTTTTGTATGATTAGTAAAAAATGTTGTATAATCGCAATGGTTACACTTATATCAATTCTGACACTGACCGGATGCAGCACTATGTTAAAGAATCCGATGAAATACATTCTTTCTCAGGACGAAACCAGACAGGATAATTCAGATAAAGATAATGAAGCAGCATCAGAATCTGCAGATGATAACAAAGATGACAGTAACAGTGAGCCTGATATACGTGTATATGGAACAGAAGATAATACAGATTATTCCATTAATGGAATGCTGGCAATAGCTAAAGACATTAATTCAGATATGAATAATAAAGATGTTAAAGGAGTTGTTCTTGTTCTTAATAAGAAATACTCAGAAGATGTCAGATATTTTCTGTCACTTACAGTTAAGGATGATAAACCTCTTGTGATAATACCATATGATTATAACAACGGCAGTCCGGATTATAAGGTAGCGCAGGCAAAGAAGTATATTGATAAAGAACTTGATAAGACAGATAATGCCGATAATCAGTTACCAGAAGGATTTTTGGTTAATGTTAATGATTATATGATATTTGATATCGCGGACACTAAGAGATTAGATAACATAGATATTGTATATGATTATGTTGGAATTGATGCAGATGCATTATATAAGAAAATGTATCTTAATGATGCTATAGTTATAGTTTCTTCAACTGCTGATGGAGAACTTTCAGAAGAACTTTCAGAAGCTGTATCAGGAAAGAATGCGGGTATTGTAGTAGTATCATGTAGTGAAGATGCATATATGAAAGGTGATTTTGCAGACTGTGGAGATAGTATCTTCTATACAGACATATCGCCTACTAAAGCGAGAATTATGCTGGCATTATTGTTAGATAATAATAGTGATTCAGACACATTTAAAAATGCTTTTACCAGGAGGAGAGTTTAATGGATTCAATTAAAGCACAGGACATTATAAGACACATTTTTAAGGATGAAGACAAGGGTGTTGCATATGTAACCGGACTTTCAATTACAGACGGAGTAGAAGTTCTTACTAAAGTTCTTCCAGAGCTTATCAAGAAGGCACAGGAAAAGAATAATGTCAATGATGAAGGATATTTTAATGAAATAGGTAATGTGTATAGAAAGATTGTTGTAGATAAGCTTCTTAATGCTGACCACTTATGGACAATATATTGTGACAGCACAGGTTATCCATATATGGTTGATGATGATATAGTTGTATTATATGATTATACTAATCATGCCAGAGTAGAAGAACAGCTTGGAAAATATGGATATGACATTTCATATGGTATTGAGGATAAGGATTCAATGCAGTATGAGATAGCTCATTTATATCGTAACGGATGCAGGAATATCAGATTCACAGATGGCAAGGATAACGAGCTTATTGTTTCAAGAGAAGAGATTGGAACATATGACCAGTATATAAGAGAAGATTTCGTGACTAATCCAGGACTTCAGAATGCACTTATCAAGTTCTTCCAGGAGTACAGAAAGCCAGGAGATTCAACAGCTAAGGCGGCAATTTTAAGAGATAAAGAAGCAGAACTTAAGAAAGCTATACGTAATGCAGATTACATGGTACCTTGTACTAAGGAAGAGACAGATGAAGAGGTATCAATTTCACATCCATATGTTGATATTACTGATAAAGTAAGCCACAAAGAAGGTGAGAAAGTTCTTGCACTTCCAGTATTTACAGATGGTTTAGAGATGGAAAAATGTTATGCAGGTAAGCATGAGGATATGCTTTACACATATATGGAACTTCTTAAGACAGTAAAGGAATTGGGTGCTTCAGGGATAGTTATTAATCCTTTAGGAGTAAGTTATTACGTTCCGGTTGATATAATGAAGCAGCTTATAACAATGTAATAAAAGAATAAAATGTATATTTTAAAGACACACTGGTATCGTAATAACTGGTGTGTCTTTCTGAAATTCGGGAAGGAGGATGTGATGGAAAGAGTATATATTGCAATTGATCTAAAATCATTCTATGCAAGTGTTGAGTGTGTTGAACGAGAGTCAGACCCGCTTACCACTAATCTCGTTGTAGCTGATGAATCTAGAACAGCCAAAACAATATGTCTTGCAGTTACTCCTTCTCTTAAAAAATATGGACTTTCCGGACGAAGCAGGCTTTTTGAGGTAGAACAGAAGGTAAAAGAAATTGAAGAACGCACAGGAAAGAAGCTTGAATATACTGTAGCAGTTCCAAGAATGGGACTTTATATAGAATATTCGTCGAAGATATATTCTATATATCTTAAATATTTCAGCAAGGATGACATAACTGTATACAGTATTGATGAAGTATTTATTGATGCAACAGATTATATGAAGCTGTATAATATGACGGCAAGACAACTTACCGCAAAAGTTATTGAGGATGTGTATGATACGACAGGAATAACGGCTACTGCAGGAATTGCACCTAATCTGTATCTGTGCAAGATAGCAATGGATATAGTTGCAAAGCATATACAGGCAGACAGCAAGGGTGTGCGTATCGCAGAATTAAGTGTTAATGATTACAGAAAAATGTTATGGGGTCATACACCTCTTACTGACTTCTGGAGGGTTGGACCAGGAATATCAAGACAGCTTGAAAAACATGGGATAAAGACTATGGGGGATATTGCGAGAATGTCTCTTGAAGATGAGGACTGGCTGTATAAGCAGTTTGGTGTAGATGCAGAGATTCTAATAGACCACGCATGGGGATATGAACCGTGTACAATTGCAGATATTAAGAAATATAAGCCCAAGGCGAGCAGCCTGTGTTCAGGACAGGTGTTAAAAGAGCCATATACATTTGAAGACGCAAGAATAGTAGTTGGAGAGATGGCAGATGAGCTTGCATTGGATTTAGTTGATAAAGGTTTTGTGACTGATTCGATTGCGTTAAATGTAACTTATGACAGGGTAAATGTTGATAAAGGAACTTACAAGGGTGAAATCCATGTGGACAGATATGGAAGGGAAGTTCCACAAGGACTTAATAAATCTGTTTCACTTACGACATGTACATCTTCATCAAAACAGTTAAGAGAAGCTTTTCTTGATATATATGATAAATACACTAACAGAAAACTGTATATCCGAAAATTAAATCTAACAGTTGCCAATCTTACTAATGAGGGCTTTCAGCAGTTTGACATGTTTACAGACCAGACACAGCTTGAACGCGAAAAGAAGATGCAGCATGCCATGCTTGATATTAAGAAAAAATATGGTAAGAATGCGGTCATGAAAGCTAATAACCTGCAGAGTAAGGCGACTGCTATTGAAAGGAACGGGCAGATAGGAGGTCACAGGGCATAGCTTATGGGTAAATATGATGATATAATCAATATGAAATGGCCGGTGCCGAGTAAAAGACCAAGAATGGATATGGAAAGCAGAGCTAAGATATTCCTGCCTTTCTCAGCATTGAAGGGTCTTGGCAATGCTATTGATGAGCAGAATAAAACCAAAGATAATATGAGAGAATATGAATATTTTGACGAGGAGAATAAGGGAGAAGAATTTTATGAGTAATACAATGAAAGAAAATAAAATGGGTACAATGCCTGTTAATAAGCTGCTTATTAATATGGCTCTGCCAATGATGATATCAATGCTTGTACAGGCACTGTATAATATTGTTGACAGTATATTTGTTGCAAGAATAAGTGAGGAAGCGCTTACAGCGGTTTCAATGGCATTTCCAATGCAGAATCTTATGATTGGTGTTGCAGGTGGCGTGGGTGTAGGTACTAATGCGCTGCTTTCAAGGGCATTAGGAGAAGGAAGGCATGAAGAAGCCGATAAGATGGCTGTGCAGGGTATATTCATAACAGCCTGTAGCTATATAATATTTCTTGCCATAGGGCTTTTCTTTGCCAGAGAGTTTTTTGTTATTCAGGGTGCTAATGAAGTGATAGCTGACTATGGTTATGATTATCTTTCAGTTATTCTTATAGTCAGCTTTGGTTGCCTGTTCCAGATGATATTTGAGAGGTTATTACAGGCTACAGGAAGAACATTTTACAGCATGATTACACAGGGTACAGGTGCAATAATTAATATTATTCTTGACCCGATACTTATATTTGGTCTGTTTGGTGCACCAAAGCTTGGTATTGTAGGTGCAGCAGTAGCTACGGTTGCGGGCCAGATTGTTGCAGCAGTTATGGCAGTGATATTTAATATTAAGGTTAATAAAGAGATACATATTACTTTTAAGGGATTCAGACCATCAGGAAAAAGAATTTGCAATATCTTATTCATAGGAATTCCATCAGTTATTATGATGGCAATTGGTTCTGTTATGACATTCTGCATGAATAAGATTCTGGTTGTATTTACATCAACAGCGGTTGCTGTATTTGGTGTGTATTTTAAGCTGCAGAGCTTTGCATTTATGCCAATATTTGGTATGAACAGTGGAATGGTTCCTATAATAGCTTTTAATTATGGGGCCAAGAGAGAAGACAGAGTTATACAGACACTTAAGCTTGCAGTAATGTATGCAGAGATAATAATGATACTTTTTATGATTGCAGTTCAGATATTCCCGGTTCCAATGCTGTCAATATTTAGTGCATCGTCAGATATGATACGAATGGGAGTTCCTGCTTTAAGGACTATATCAATAAGTTTTATATTTGCAGGAATATGTATTATATGCAGTTCGTTCTTTCAGGCACTTGGAAGCAGCATATACAGCATGCTTGTATCATTTGTAAGACAGATTATATTCCTTGTGCCATGTGCTTATATTTTTTCGAAAACAGGGAATGTTAATCTTGTATGGTGGGCATGGCCTATTGCAGAGCTTGCTTCAGTCGCGTTAAGTGTATTCTTCTTTATCAGGGTAAGAAAGAAGAAGTTCGCATTTATGGAACAGTAACGGATATAATTCAGAAAGATGAGGATAAGATATGAACAGACATATAGAAAAAGCTAAAGAACTCCGTTCACCTGAAAAATGTTATAACTGTGCAGAAACTATTATGATGGCTTATGCTGATGATCTGGGATTGAGTGAGACACAGGCAGAATGTCTTGGATGTAATTTCGGCGGAGGTATGAAATGTGGTGGAACATGCGGTGCAATCACAGGGGGACTTATGGTACTCGGCGCACTTGGTGTAAGCAGTCCGGGTGCTGTCGGAGCATTTCAGAGAACAATAAGGGACAATCACAATGGAATGACTAACTGTGCTGACCTTTTAAGAGACAATGCTTTAAAGGGTGGTGAGAAGAAGGCTCATTGTGACAGTATGATTATGGAATCAATAAGGCTTATTGATGAGTTGGCAGGTAAAGATAAGTAAAAATGCAGTTTGTTTATTGATAATATTTATCAATAAGATATAGTGAATTATATAGTGAAATGTGATAAAGTAAGCGGGGTTAGGGCATTCTAACCTATGCTTACTTTTTTTGTGCCTGTTAATAATAAATTTTCACCTATTGACACAAAATTAATAAGTGCTAATATAATGAATATATGAACGATTGTTCATATAATGATATGAGAGGGCGTGCCCGAAGGAGGTTAATATGTTTTTAGAGATTAAGGGAATCAAAAAGCATTATGGAGAAGGCGAAAGCCGGGTGGAGGTACTGAATGGTATAGACATAGAGGTTAATAAGGGGGAAATCGTTGTACTGCTTGGTCCATCAGGTTCTGGTAAATCAACACTGCTTAATATAATTGGTGGTATTGACGATGCAGACGAGGGTTACATATCAATAGATGGTGAAAAGACAGCAGATATGAATGAGAAGCGTCTTACACAGTACAGAAGAAAGCATCTCGGATATGTATTTCAGATGTATAATCTTATACCTAATCTTACTGTAAGAGAGAATATTGAGGTTGGTGCTTACTTAAGTGACAAGGCACTTGATACAGATGAGATTCTTAATACATTAGGACTTTCAGATCATGCTGATAAGAAGCCTAACCAGTTATCAGGTGGTCAGCAGCAGAGAACTTCAATTGGAAGAGCTATTATAAAAAATCCAGATATCCTGTTGTGTGATGAGCCTACAGGAGCGCTTGATTACAACACATCTAAGGATATATTAAAGCTTATTGAAGATGTTAATAAGAAGCACGGTAATACTATAATAATAGTTACACATAATGACGCTATCAAGAATATGGCAGACAGGGTTATTACATTAAGAGATGGCAGAATCCGTAAGAACTATGTTAATGATAACAAGATTGCAGCAGCAGACCTTGAGTGGTAAGAGAGGAGTTAAGTATGAGAAATCCTTTAAATAAGCGTCTGCCAAGAGAATTAAAACATGACTTTGGTAAATATCTTGTTATATTCTTATTTATGGTTATGATGATTTCGTTAGTAAGCGGATTCCTTGTGGCAGACAACAGTGTTAAGCACTCATATGATGAGGGCTTTAATAAATATAATCTTGAAGATGGACATTTTACATTAGATAAAGAGCCTGACAGTTCTCTTGTAAAGGATATTGAGAATAAAACTAACAGCAAGCTTTACGACTTAAGATATTTTGAGGAAGATGAGGCTGACAGTGGTGATACAATCAGAGTGTATAAAGACAGGACAGAGGTTAATCTTGAGTGCGTTATGGAAGGCGAAATGCCTGCTGCCGATAATGAAATAGCACTTGACCGTATGTATGCACAGAATGCGAAGATTAAGATTGGCGACACAATTAAGCTCGCAGGAAAAGAATTAAAGGTTACCGGTTTTGTCGCAGTTCCTGATTATAGCTGTCTTTTTGAAAATAATTCAGATATGATGTTTGACGCAACTAATTTTTCTATTGCTGTTATGACTGATAAGGGCTTTGAAAATGTTTCAAGTAATCATGTCAAATATAATTATGCATGGAAATATAACAAAGAGGTTATAGGAGATAAGGCTGAAAAAGAGGCTTCTGAAGATTTTCTTAAAAATCTTGGCGATGTTATCAAAGAATATGATACAAAGCTTATAATGAGTGGCAATAATGAGATTATGAACATATCTGATTATCTTCCAAGATACACTAACAAGGCTGTTAATTTCACAGGAGATGATATGGGTTCAGATAAGGCAACAATTATGCTTTTTGACTATATTGTAGTTGTTGTAATTGCATTTGTCTTCGCTGTTACAACATCTAACACAATCAGTCAGGAGGCAGGGGTTATCGGAACTCTCCGTGCATCAGGCTATAAGAGGAGTGAGATTGTAAGACATTACATGGTCCTTCCTGTTGCTGTAACAATGGTCGCTGCTGTTGTTGGTAACATACTTGGCTACACTCTTCTGGAAAAGTTTTTTGTAAATGTGTATTATAACAGCTACAGCCTGTGTACTTACACGACACTGCTTAATGCAGAAGCATTTGTTGATACAACAGTTGTTCCGATTATTATTATGTTTGTTGTTAATCTTATTGTGCTTGAAAAGAAGCTCCGGCTTTCTCCGCTTAAGTTCTTAAGACATGAGCTTACTAACAGAAAGAGAAAGAAGCTTATAAAGTTAAGCCACAAGCTTCCTTTCATGACAAGATTCAGATTAAGGATAATGTTCCAGAATATACCTAATTATCTGACATTGTTTTTAGGAATTCTGATTGCAGGTGCACTTGTTGTATTCAGTATCATGTTCGAGCCGCTTATTGATGATTATGCTGATGTTGTTAAGAAGTCACAGATATGTGATTATCAGTATGTGTTAAAAAGTCAGGCAGAAACTGATGCTTCTGGTGCAGAAAAGTACTGTGTGACATCGCTTGATACAACTGATGAAAAATATATGACAGATGATATTATGATATATGGTATTCAGGATAACAGCAGGTATGTTGATGTGGATATCAAGGATGATGAGATAATTGTATCTAATGGTGTAATGGTCAAATACGGACTTAAAAAAGGTGATACATTTAAATTGAAGGATCCTTATTCTGATGAAGAGTACGAATTCACAATAGCAGGAAGTTATAAATATGATGCTGCACTTGCAGTATTCATGACAAGAAAAAACTTTATTGATACATTTGACAAGGCTGATGATTACTTCACTGGATACTTCACAGACAAGAAGCTCACAGATATTGATGATAAATATGTTGCTTCAATAGTTACATATGAAGACCTTATCAAAGTGTCTAACCAGATGAAGGTTTCAATGGGCGAGATGATGTATATACTGAAGTATTTTGGAATTATAATGTTCGTGCTTCTTATGTATCTGTTATCTAAACAGATTATTGAAAAGAATGCACAGTCAATTTCAATGACTAAGATTCTTGGCTTCAAGAATGGAGAGATTGGAGGACTGTATATAGCTGCAACTTCAATTATGGTAGTTATATCACTGGTTGTTTCTGTACCTATAGTAAATGCTATGCTTAAATGGGCATTCTCATCATACCTGTACACTATGATGACAGGATATATTCCATACATGGTTAGAAGAAGCTGTTTTGTTGAGATGGTTATTCTTGGAATTGTATGCTATGCGGTTGTTGCTGTGCTTCAGCTTGTGAAGATTTCTAAGATTCCTAAGACGGATGCATTGAAAAATGTAGAGTAAGGGTTTTATGGTGTATTGCACTTCAGACACGCTCCCGCTCGTGGAAGTGCGCAGCGGTACTAAGTTCACTGCTCCCTTCGGGAGTGCGTTCACTAAGTGCCGGCGCACTTCCAACGGTCTGAAGCTGCAACACACCATAAAACAAGCCTGCCTGAGTGTGGGCTTGTTCCCCTTCGGGGAACATCGCTTCTTTGTTGACCGGAAGGTTTTGTTGTGGGATGGGCTTGTTCCCCTTCGGGGAACATCGCTTCCTTGTTGACCGGAAGGTTTTGTTGTGGGATGGGCTCGTTCCCCTTTGGGGAACATCGCATTTTTGATGTGATACCTATTTGTAGTCGTATTATCGGCGGATTTATAGGTAGAAATAAGGAAAAATCATGTATTATTTTGATAATTATTCTGTAAACACCTATAAGACAGTTCATAGGACTCGTCTTATAGGTGTTTTTTGTTGGAAATTATTGAGATGAGTGAAAAAGTACCTATATGTGCTTATGAAAAATGATATTTATAGGAACGGTAATTCCACATGAATAAATCTATACGAAAATAAAAATCACATAAAAGAATCCACATGAAAATAAAAGCAGCATAAACCAAGACGTTACCAGGAGATACAGAGACGGTTACATGAAAATGCAAATCGAGCTATATTGAAAGGGAAATAGAGAATTACAAGCAAAATCAAACCGGTTTCACAACGATAAGCAGGAATTTACATAGAAATCACGTTGACGCCACAAGAATATGCATATATAATTACCTATGATAATTAACAAAGATAATCAATTCTATAATTATATAGCTTAAGGAGACGAATGTATTATGAAACCGGACAAGATTAAGAGAATGCTGGATGCCTGTTATCTGGCTAAGAGGATTAGGGAACTGCTGCCAGAGCTGCCATATGGGGTTGCACCTGCTTATATCCAGTATATTGATGTAATTCATCATCTGTTGGAGACTAATGATTGTGTTAAGGTTTCGGACATCAGTGACTGGCTTAATCTTCCAAGACCGGGTGTTACACGTACTGTCAAGGATATGGAAGTTAAGGGATATCTTAAGAAGACTACTTCACAGGAAGATGCAAGGATAACTTATATTACGGTTACAGATAAGGGTGAAGAGTTGTCTAAGAAATATGATGCTGACTATTACAGCCGTCTTAGCGGACATCTGACGGATATTAGTGATGAAGAGGCTGATTCTATGATTGAGACTATTAACAAATTCTACAAGGTGATGAGCGAAAGGAGAGTTGACATTGAATAATTCAGAATCAGATTTTACACAGGGAAGTATATTAGGAAAACTGATTCCTTTTATGATGCCAATACTTGGGGCGTTAATATTACAGGCGGCGTATGGTGCAGTTGACTTGCTTGTTGTTGGAAGATTCGGAACTACTGAAGGCCTTTCAGCCGTATCGACAGGAAGCCAGGTACTTAATTTAGTTACATTTGTTATAACACAGTTTGCAATGGGTGTTACAGTGCTTATTGCAAGATATATTGGTGAGAAAAGACCGGAGCAGATAGGCGCTCTGATAGGCGGAGCTATTGTTGTGTTTACAATGATTTCAGTGGTGCTTTTCGTTGTTATGATTATTTTTTCAAGACAGATTGCAGTTATAATGCAGGCACCGAAAGAAGCAGTAGGTCTTACATCTGTATATGTAAAAATATGTGGCTCAGGAATATTCTTTATAGTTGCATATAATCTTCTTTCAGCAATATTCAGGGGACTTGGAGACAGCAAATCACCTCTTATATTCGTTGCAGTTGCATGTGTTTTTAATATTGTAGGTGACCTTGTTCTTGTTGCAGGGTTTAACATGAATGCTGCCGGAGCTGCTATTGCGACAGTCGCAGCACAGGCGGTAAGTGTTGTATTTGCACTTGTATTACTTTTTAAGAGAAAACTTCCGTTTAAGATAACTAAGAAAGATTTCTCAATTAACAGACATTGCAGGAGAGCATTAAAGGTCGGACTTCCACTTGCATTACAGGAATTTCTTACACAGATTTCATTCCTTGCTTTATGTGCATTCGTTAACAGACTGGGATTACAGGCATCGTCAGGATATGGTGTTGCATGTAAAATAGTTAATTTTGCAATGCTCATACCAAGCTCACTTATGCAGTCAATGGCGTCATTTGTTTCACAGAATGTCGGTGCAGGCAATGAAAAGAGAGCAAAGAAGACGATGTTTGTCGGTATTGGAGTCGGACTGGTTATAGGATGCATAGTATTCTTATTCGTGATGTTTAAGGGTGACCTTCTCACAGCAATATTTACAACCGATGAGGCAGTTATTCAGAATGGTTATGACTACCTTAAGGGATTTGCGTTAGAGACGATTGTTACAGCAATATTATTCAGTATGATTGGATATTTTAACGGTCATGACAAGACGGTATGGGTAATGATTCAGGGCCTTACACAGACACTGCTTGTCCGTCTGCCGTTTGCATATTATATGAGTATCCAGCCTGATGCGAGTCTTACTAAGATTGGTCTGGCTGCTCCGGTTGCAACTATTTTTGGAATTGTGTTAAATGTGGTATTCTATATCTGGTGTGACAGAAAAGATAAGGCAAAGCATGATGGTTAATGATAAAAATATATCAATAAATGAGTTTTGTGATGTGAAATATTGACATGAAAATATAAAGATAATATACTAATAACGATGTTATATAACATTGTTATAGATGGGAGGAGTAAGTGTCTAAGGCGGTTGAAGGTGTTACTGAAAAGATAGAAGAATATGCCCGAAAAGAATTTAAGAGTAAAGGTTATGTTGATGCTTCGTTAAGAACAATTGCGATGGAAGCTGGAACTACAACTGGTTCAATATATTCACGATATGGTGGAAAAGAAGGTCTTTTTTCAGCATTGGTTGAGCCGGCAGCAAGGGAATTTACAGAAATCTTTGAAGATGTCCAGAAGAAATTCCATGCGATGGAGAGTGAGATGCAGACAGAAAGCCTTGATGAATATTCAAGAAATGGGATGATACAGCTTGTTGAGTATATGTATAACCATTTTGAGGAGTTTAATCTTCTGGTGAATTGTTCTTATGGTACGAAGTTTCAGAATTTTGTTGAACATCTAGTTGATATTGAGACAGATTATACATACAAATATATGGAAGCGGTCGGACTTAAGTTCAAGGAGGGCAGACCTTTGACAAAGGATTTCATGCATATTATGAATACCGCACTTTTTGAGAGTTTTTTCGAGGTAGTAAGACACAATATGTCTAAGGAAGAGGCAATGGAGTATATTGATCTGCTTGAAAAGTATCACAGTGCAGGCTGGAGCGTAATATACGATGAATGTAAATAATAATATATGGCTGTCAGTAATGGCAGCCTTTATTTAAAGGCACTGGTTAGCAATATCTTACTCTGAATAGTGTTATATAACGAAGCAGTAAAGCAAGGAGGATAATTATGGCAAAGAAAGAGGAAAAGCCAGATACAATTAAGCAGTTGTTTGGATATGCCGGTAATTACAGGTATCTGACAATTGCGTCATGGGTACTTGCTACGATAAGTGCTTTCGTTGCACTTGTACCATTTTATTTTATATGGAGATTAATTAAAGAGGTGCTTCGTGTTGCACCTGATTATGGCAATGCGCAGAACCTGTCTGTATATGGCTGGAGTGCCGTTGCATTTGCAATAGGAGCAATGCTTATATACATAGGTGCATTGATGTGTTCGCATCTGTCAGCATTCAGGATTCAGGCCAATATGCGCTCTAAGCTTATGAGGCATATACTTACACTTCCACTTGGCTTTATGGATGAAGAGGGAAGCGGTAAGGTAAGAAAGATTGTCAATGAATCAAGCGCTGCGACAGAAACCTATATTGCACACCAGCTTCCTGACAAATGTGTTGCAACAGCCACACCAGTCGGGCTTGCGCTTCTTCTTTTAGTGTTTGACTGGCGACTTGGACTTCTGTGCCTTATTCCGGTTGTAATCGCATTCGCAGTAATGAGCTGCATGATGGGCGACAACATGAAAAAGAAAATGGCAGAGTACCAGAATGCATTGGAGGAAATGTCAAGCGAGGCGGTTGAGTATGTGAGAGGAATTCCTGTTGTCAAGACATTTGGACAGTCAGTATTTTCGTTCAAGAGATTCAGGGATTCTATCAAGAAATATGAGAAGTGGACTGTATCTTACACAAAGGATTTAAGAATCCCGATGATGGGATATACTGCTGCGATTAATGCAGTATTTGCAATACTTATTGCGGGAACATTCCTTTTCGGCGGAGTTAAGAGCGGCATGGTAAATAACACATTTTTACTGAATCTGATGTTTTATATAATTATTACGCCTATTATTACAGTCACACTTACAAAGATGATGTATGCAGGCGAGAATACAATGGTTGTTGAGGACGCACTTTTGCGAATTAACAGTATTATAGAAAGAAAGCCGTTAGAGCAGACCGCTGATAAGAAGCACCCTGCAGATACATCTATCACATTTGAAAATGTTTCATTCAGATATCCGGGCGCAGCAAATGACGCGCTGCATGATGTCAGTCTTAAGATAAATGCGGGTGAGCAGGTCGCATTTGTCGGACCTTCTGGAGGTGGAAAAACTACGATTGCAAGGCTTATCGCAAGATTTGCAGATGTCACAGAGGGAAATATATTAATCGGCGGTGTAAATGTTAAGAATATTGATGAGAAAGAGCTTATGGATATAGTATCTTTCGTATTTCAGGACAGCCACCTGCTTAAAATGTCTATACTGGATAATGTCCGTATGGGTAAGAAGGACGCCACAAGGCAGGAGATTATGGAAGCATTAAAGAATGCACAGTGCGATGATATTATCGAGAAGCTTCCGGACGGAATAGACACGGTAATCGGTTCGAAGGGAACTTACCTGTCAGGCGGTGAAGCCCAGAGAATTGCTATAGCAAGAGCAATGTTAAAGAATTCTCCTATACTTATACTTGATGAAGCTACTGCATTTGCTGACCCTGATAACGAGGCAAAGGTGCAGGCAGCATTTGAAAGGCTTTCACAGGGAAAGACAGTTATTATGATTGCCCACAGATTGTCGTCAGTTACTGGAGTTGATCGTGTATATGTATTAAAGAATGGTCAGATTAACCAGAGTGGAAAGCATAATGAACTGGCAGAGTCAGGCGGATTGTATGCACATATGTGGGAGGAATATAATAAATCAGTAAACTGGAAAGTGGGTGTGTAATATGAAAGAAAAGCTTATGCATAAATATGCCCTTTCAAGTCAGGGCGCTCAGGATATGATTAAGGCATTCATATCAGTTACAATATCTGATTTGATACTGATGATACCTGTGTCTTTATTGTATTTTCTTGTTAAAGATTATACGGAAGGAAATCTGGCAGGAAGAGGCGGATTCTATATTGCCGGAGTTATTATCACACTTGCATTGATTGCGGTATCAACATATATCCAGTATAATGCAACATTTTTATCAACATATGTAGAGAGTGGTGTAAGACGAATTACACTTGCAGAGAAGTTAAGAAAGATTCCGCTTTCATTCTTTGGAAAGAAGGATTTGTCTGACCTTACAAGTACTATCATGGCTGACTGCGCACAGATGGAGACTGCATCATCACATTTTATACCGGAGCTTGTCGGAGCGTGCATATCTACAGCATTTGTAGCAATAGGACTATTCTTCTTTGACTGGAGAATGGCAATAGCAGCACTGTGGGTACTTCCGATATCATTCATTATAGTCAGCTGCTCTGGAAAGGTTCAGAGAAAGCTTAACGAAAAGCAGGTGGCACTGAAAATAACGTGTGCAGATGGTATTCAGGAGTGCCTTGAAAGTGTCAGAGATATTCGGGCATATAATACTCAGGAAGAGTATATGAAGGGACTTGATGAGAAAATTAAGGCAGTTGAGAAGCATGCTGTAGCTACAGAACTTGGAACTGCTGTGTTTGTTGGAAGTGCACAGATGATTCTCAAGCTTGGTATTGCAACAGTTGCTTTGGTAGGCGGAGCATTATTAGCCAGTGGAAAGTTAGATGTTATCACATTTTTCATGTTTCTTATGGTTGTATCAAGAATATATGATCCAATGCAGGTATCTTTACAGAATCTTGCGGCAATTATCGCATCAGATGTACAGAGTGCAAGATTAGACGAGATACTTTCACATGATGTGCAGGAAGGTTCGGAGAAGCTTGATAACAAGGGGTATGACATAGAGTTTTCTAATGTAGGATTCTCATATGATACAGGTGATGTTGTATTAAATGATGTATCTTTTACTGCAAAGCAGGGGGAGGTAACAGCTCTTATCGGTCCGTCAGGCGGAGGAAAGACAACAGTTTCACGACTTGCAGCCCGTTTCTGGGACGCTGATAAGGGAAAGATAACAGTTGGTGGAATGGACATATCAATGATTGACCCAGAGACACTAATGTCGCTTTACTCTATAGTATTTCAGGATGTTACACTGTTTAATAATACAGTTATCGAGAACATCAGGATAGGAAAAATGGATGCAACGGACGAAGAAGTTATCGCAGCAGCAAAACTTGCACATTGTGATGAATTTGCTGAAAAATTATCAAACGGCTGGAACACAATGATTGGAGAGAATGGCTGTGAGCTTTCAGGTGGTGAAAGACAGAGAATATCCATAGCAAGAGCGTTCTTAAAAGATGCACCAGTAATACTTCTTGACGAGGCAACAGCTTCCTTAGATGTTGATAATGAAACAATGATACAGGAATCATTATCACAGCTTATAAAGAATAAGACAGTAATGATAATAGCTCATAGAATGAGAACAGTAGCAGACGCCGACAAAATAGTAGTATTAAAAAATGGTAAAGTAGCAGAAAGCGGTAAACCATCAGAACTTATGGCAAAATCCGGAATATACGCAGGTATGGTAAACACACAGCTTACAGCTGCTAACTGGAGTCTATAACTATACATTTATCAGATAACTTACACTTGATATATGCATGTTGACAGATTGTCACGAAATATAATGTATGTTATAATAACTGACATTAATATAAAGGAAGATTTCTGCAAAAGAAACAAGGTCAGATTATGTTGACATACTCATTTGAAAACATTGGAAAAGAATCAATATATGAATATTTATACAAATGTATCAAGAAAGATATAATAGAAGGCAGACTGGTTAAGGATGAGCATCTTCCTTCAAAGAGAACGCTTGCTGTCAATCTTGGAATAAGTACCATAACAGTAGAGAATTCATATGGACAGCTTATGAGTGAAGGATATATATATTCTGTTCCTAAGAAGGGCTATTATGTATCAGATATTTCAGGTGTTGCAAGGATAAAGCCGGTAAAATATGAAGTTCCTGAAACAACAGCAAAGAAAAAGACCGGATATAAGTCAGATTTATCATCAAACAGGACAGATCCAGGAAGCTTTCCATTTGCAACATGGGCTAAGCTTATGAGACGTGTTATAACAGACAGGCAGGATGATCTTATGAAAATATCTCCGGGAGAAGGAACATGGGAGTTAAGAAAAGCAATTGCTATGCATCTGGCTTCATTTCGTGATATGCAGGTAACACCCGGACAGATAATCATTGGTGCCGGAACGGAATATATGTATAGTCTTCTTATACAGCTTTTGGGAAGAGATAAAGTGTATTGTGTTGAAGATCCGGGATATTCTAAGATTGCCAGGATATATGCAAGTAATAATGTGAAATTCTGTTATGCCGGTATGGATAATGAAGGAATGAAACCGGAAGCGGTAAGAGAATGTATGGCAGATATTGTTCATATAAGTCCTACACATCATTATCCGACAGGTATAACAATGCCGGTAAGCCGGCGCTTTGAATTGCTTGCATGGGCTAATGAAAAGCCGGACAGATATATAATAGAAGATGATTATGATTCAGAATTTCGTATGACAGGGAAGACAATTCCAACTATGAAAAGCATAGATATAAGTGAAAAGGTTATATATATGAATACATTTTCAAGAACACTGACACCGACAATCCGAATCAGTTATATGGTTCTGCCACCACACCTTGCCGCAACATATCAGGAAAAACTTGATTTTTATGCATGTACTGTATCTAATTTCGAGCAGTATGCACTTGCTGCATTCATAGAAGAAGGATATTTTGAGAAACATTTAAACAGAATGAGACTGTATTATACGAAACAGAGAGAGGCTGTTCTTTCAGTACTTAAAGAGGAACCGTTCAAATGTGTTGGAAGAGTAAGAGAGGCTGATTCAGGACTGCATTTTATTCTTGAACTTAATACATTACTTTCTGATAATGAGGTAAAAAGAAAACTTGAGGCAGAAGGCATCCATATAAATGCGTTATCTGAGTACTATCATAATAATACTGATGAATACAGCCACAGCTTTGTTATCAGCTATTCTGATATGAAGATAGAAAACTTCAGAATTGCATGCAGTAAAATGTCAGAACTTACACCTTTATGATGATTATTTATGATTGATTGTGAATGAATATAACAGTTGCAAAGAATGTAATAAAGCGGTAAAATCTGTTTATGTGATTTGTAAATAATGTGAGAGGATATTGACAAAAGTATGGTAGACTACAGCATTTTTCCGCTTGATGAAGAGATTAAAGACAAGCTTGCAAAGCTGGAAATAAGTTATGCATTTCAACCTATATTTTATCCGAATGGCAGGGATATATATGCATATGAGGCTTTAATGAGACCTAAGAATATTGGGGTCATGGATTTAATTGAAGAGTTCAGGATAAAGAATGATTTGCATACACTTGAGGTAGCAACTATATTTGGAGCAGTACAGTGTTATGCAAAGCGAGGATACCATTCATATATAGCAATTAATTCATTTCCTGCGGAATCATTTACTGCAGAGGAGCAGGCTGTTTTTGATGAATTCTATGCCGATGTTCTGGGAGATAAGGGGATAATAGAGATTCTGGAATACACAGCACTGGACATTGACAAATGGCAGTCTAAGAAGAATTCAATTAACAGAAGCAGATTCAATATTGCCCTTGATGATTTTGGAACAGGCAATAATAATATGATGGCAGTTGATATATTTGCACCGCATATTGTAAAGCTGGACAGAAGTCTGATAACAGATATTGAGAATGATGTTGATAAGCAGGAGTATTACTATTATTATAGAGACAGCTTCCATAAAAGAGGCATCAAAGTGCTTGCTGAGGGTATTGAATCAAGAGAAGAGTATGAATTCTTAAGGGATAATGGTATTGATTTAGTGCAGGGATTTTATCTTGGACGACCGGAATAAGATGAATGCCAGTTTATATTTTTTTTATAAATGCTTTATACAATATATATTAACATATCACAAAGTATGTTGTATTATGATGGAGTAAAGAAAACATTTTTTCTCCCTCATATTTTTTTTAAAAAGAGCGATGGCAGAGTTAATTTGCCGTCGCTCTTTTTTTGCGCGGACAGCGATGAGAATGTACAAGAAGAAGTGACAGCCATGCTTGCATGGGCTGGGACTTCTTCTTGTATATTCGAGGAGCGTCGTGACAATGCCAGAACGTAGTTCTGGCATATTAACTGTCCGTGCGGACAGCGATGAGAATAGATAAGAAAAAGTGACAGCGATGAGTATTTCAAATTATATATGGCAAACACTGCCATATTAGTGATATAATAATTAAAATTTTCAGTATTTCAGGTTCAGTGATATCTAAGGCAATGAGACTGGAATAATATATAACATAGAATAGGGAGAAAATTATGGGAAAGAAAATTGCCAGAATTATAGGCAGAGTATTACTGGTGGTACTTGTTACTATAGTAATGCTGGTGGGAACTTTATTCATTATGATTAAGAGAATATGCAGCGATTCAGCACCTGCAGCCAGAAATCTTTTTATATCAACAGTTCTTGAATCAGGTCAGATGAAGTTTCTTGCTTCGTGGTTCTGTACAGATGCACAGATTAATGAGGTAATTAATGCTAATAAGATGGAGTCGATGGATTCAGATATTGATACATCTCTTATTAATATATCGTCAGACACAGATACACAGACGGTTGACAATAACGGAGAAGTAGAGCAGTTTGATGGGAATGGAATAAGAATGGTTGAGATTTCAGGAAGGTCATTCTTTGGAAAAATGCTGATTATAAAAGATCCGTCACAGGTTAAGGTCGGAACTACATACCCATGGGGGGATTACGGTAAGGAGCTTCATGAGATTGTAAGCGGAGCAGGAGCTGTTGCAGGAGTTAACGGAGGTCTGTATGTTTCATCAGGAAACAGAGGCGGCTCACCACTTGGAATTGTAGTGCAGGACGGTAAGATTACATATAACAGTCCTTCAGCACTTTCAGGTCTTTACTTAATTGGACTTAATAAGGATAACCTTTTAGTTGTTAAAGATATAGATGGTATGTCGGCAGCAGATTTTGAAAGCTATGTAAATGAAGCCGGGATCAGGGATGCTGTTGCTTTCCAGGAGGAAAGCTCTGATTCTAATAATCATTTTGTTCCGCTTATTATTAACAATGAAGCAAGAGTATTAAAAGGTCAGGGAAGCGGGGCTAACCCTAGAACAGCAATCGGACAGAGAGCTGACGGCGCAATACTTCTTTTAGTTACAGATGGAAGAGGTGCTTCAGGACATCTTGGTGCAACTGCGTCAGATTTGATATCAGTCATGCAGGAATATGGAGCAGTCAATGCAGCCAACCTTGATGGCGGAAGTTCTTCAACAATGGTATATAACGGTGGCTATGAGATGACAAGCGTAACATTTTATTATCAGAATTCATCATGGAAGCTGCCAACAGCATTTGTTGTAATGCCTAAGTAATTGGAAGGAGAACTGTGTAGATATGAAAAATAATACTAAGAAGTCTATAAATATAGGCAAAATCAATATACCATTAAATTACTGGACAGGGCTTGCCGTATATGCAGTGATTCTTCTTATTCTTGCAATCTGTATGATTGCATATACAGGTTCATGCCTTAAGCAATATGAGAATTCACAGTCGGACAAGGTAATGAATGATTTCCTTAATGACTTTACAAAGATGGCTGCTGATAAGACATTGGCTGATAATATTGAGCTTCCAGCCAGCAGTGAATTTGAGGGAAAAGATACATTTGTCAATATGTACATGTCCGAATTAGATGGTACAACTGACTATACATATAAGAAATCAGAGAGCAGTTATAATACAGAAGAGCCTATGTATGACATATATGCTGATGACAAGAAGGTTGCCAGAATGACTCTGGAAGCTAAAGATCAGCATGTTGTTCTTGGGATACTCACAGTGTTTGACTGGAAGGTTAAATCAATTGAGCCTGTATTTTCAGCAAAGACTAACGATTATACTGTATCAATTCCGGAAGGGTATACATTTGCAGTTAATGGAATAACTGTGTCAGATGATTACAAGACGGGTAAGGTTATAGAAAATCCTGATTATGTGAATGTTTCGAAGTATGTAACAATGCCAAAGTCAGTAGAATATAAGCTGACAGGATTTGTCAATAAGCCGGAGATTAAGATATATAATGCATCAGGCAGTGAAGTTACTGCAAATGTAGATGCTAAGGGGAATGTATCTGTAGCTGCAAGTGGCAATTCTGCCGATATGCCATCAGAAAGAAAAGAAGAAGCTCTTAATATGGCAAAAATATGGGATAATTTCCTTACTAATGATTTAAGCGGTTCAGGTCATGGACTTGCAACAGTGCAGCAGTATCTTATTGAGGATTCGTATTACTGGAATCTTGCAAAAGATTATGCTTCAAGTGCAGATATAACATTTATCAGTGACCACACATTGTCAGGAAATCCGTATACAGGAGTGACAGTTGATAATTATATTGAATATAATGATGACTGCTATTCATGCCATATTGCATTTACAAAGAATATGACACTTACCGCAGGTGGTGCGAGAAAAGATGTTATTGATTCGACATTCTATTTCGTGAAATATGATGGCAGATGGGCGATTGCGGATATGATTGCGACTACTAAGTGATTTATTCCCCGCAGAAGTGAAGCCGAATATTAAGAAAAATGTGCAGGATGTCAATTAAGGGGTGTCCTGCACTTGTCATGTGTGCTACAATGATTATTGAGAAGAATTATCAATAATGATTTGGGCAGATTATTTAGAAAAGGAAAACACACATGAAGTTAAATGAACTTAAGATTGGACAATGTGCAAGAATTACCTCAGTTGGCGGTGAAGGCGCATTAAGACAGCATTTTCTTGATATGGGCGTAATTCCCGGGGCGGAAGTTACGCTTGTGAAACTTGCACCTATGGGTGATCCAATGGAATTACAGATACATGGTTATGAACTGACACTTCGAGTTGCCGATGCAGGAGAGATTACTATTGATCCTATAGATGAGCGTACAAGAAAACACGAAAGACCAGACCGAATATATAAGTCTGACCATCCGGGACTTGGTGAAACCGGTAAATACCATGCTAAGGGAGATGGAGAAAAGCTTCCTGAAGGAACAAAGCTTACATTTGCACTGGTTGGTAACCAGAATTGTGGAAAGACAACGCTGTTTAATCAGCTTACCGGTTCTAACCAGCATGTCGGAAATTTTCCGGGAGTTACGGTTGACTGCAAGAGCGGTATGATTAAGGAACATGAGAATACATCAGTTACGGATTTACCGGGAATATATTCTATGTCTCCGTACAGCAGTGAGGAGATTGTTTCGAGAAATTTTGTGCTTAATGAGAAGCCAAAGGCGATTATTAATATTGTTGATGCAACTAATATTGAGAGAAATATGTATCTTACAATGCAGCTTTTAGAGATGGATGTGCCTATGGTTCTTGCACTTAATATGATGGACGAGGTAGTAGGCAATTCAGGTTCTATTGATATTAATGGCATGGAAAATATGCTTGGAATCCCGGTTATTCCTATATCTGCTGCCAAGAATGAAGGCGTTGATGAGCTTATAAGGCATGCACTTCATATTGCAGAATATCAGGAAAAGCCGGAAAGAACTGATTACTGTGATGAGAATGATTTCGGAGGAGCAGTACACAGATGTATACATGCAGTAATTCATCTTATAGAGGATCATGCAAAGAGAGCTGATATTCCAGTAAGATTTGCAGCAAGTAAGATTATTGAGGGTGACCCTCTTATATTAAAACTGTTGCAGCTTGATGAGAATGAAAAAGAAATGCTTGAGCATATTGTACTTCAGTTGGAGAATGAGAGAGGTCTTGACAGAAGTGCGGCAATTGCGGACATGAGATTTACATTTATAGAGAAGATATGTGAAGCTAATGTTGTTAAGCCTAAGGCAAGTAAAGAAAGAATACGAAGCCAGAAGATTGATAAGATTCTTACTGGAAAATATACGGCAATACCTTGCTTTGTAGCAATTATGCTTGCAATATTCTTTCTTACATTCAATGTGATTGGTGCATTTTTACAGAATGTTCTGCAGATGGGTATTGATGCACTTACTGGCGTTGTTGACAATGCACTTGCAGCGGCAGGGGTGAATAAGGTTATTCACAGCCTTGTAATTGATGGAATATTTGCAGGTGTTGGCTCTGTGCTTTCGTTCCTGCCGATTATTGTTACACTGTTTTTCTTCCTATCACTTATGGAGGACAGTGGTTATATTGCAAGAGTTGCATTTTTTATGGATAAGCTGTTAAGAAAGATTGGTCTGTCAGGAAGAAGCATCGTTCCTATGCTGATTGGATTTGGATGTACTGTTCCTGCAGTTATGGCAACAAGAACACTCCCAAGTGAGAGAGACAGGAAGATGACAATTCTTCTTACCCCATTTATGAGCTGTTCAGCCAAGCTGCCAATATATTCATTCTTTGTAAGTGCATTTTTCCCGGGAAATGGTGCATTTATAATGGGTGCATTATATTTCTTTGGAATTATTATGGGAATTCTTGTGGCATTGCTTTACAAAGGAACATTGTTTAAAGGCGAAGCTGTTCCTTTCGTTATGGAGCTTCCTAATTACAGACTTCCAGGCATGAAAAATGTTTTGCAGTTATTATGGGAAAAGGCCAGGGATTTCTTGCAGAGAGCATTTACAGTTATATTTGTTGCAACTGTAATTGTCTGGTTTTTACAAAGCTTCAATCTGCACCTTAATCTTGTTACAGATTCAAAGGACAGCATACTTGCACTTATTGCGGGAATAATAGCCCCTGTATTTGCACCTTTAGGATTAGGTGACTGGAGAATATGTACATCTTTGCTGTGTGGTGTCATGGCAAAGGAAAGTGTCGTATCAACAATGCAGATACTTTTCGGGACAGGCATACGGGCAGCACTTTCAACAGCCGGTGCAGCCGCAATGCTTGTATTCAGTCTTCTGTACACACCTTGTATCGCAGCAATTGCTTCAGTAAAGCGTGAGCTTGGCGGAAAATGGGCAGTTATAATGGTTGCATGGCAGTGCCTGATTGCGTGGGTGATGGCATTTGTTGTGCATGCTGTTGTGATGCTATTCTAGAAAGCATTTATTTCATGTGACATTACTGGTGAAAATGTGGTAAAATAACATAAGATTATGCTGAAAGCAAGGAGCGGATGGTTATGAAATACATTTTTACTAATGGACATATCCTTGATGGAACTAAGGATATGAAAGTTTTGGATGGTCATTCTGTGCTTGTTGAAGATGACAAGATTACTGGTATTGTGAAGGGTAACACTGTACCAGACGGCTTTAAGGAGATTAATCTTGAAGGCAGATACCTTATGCCGGGGCTTATTAATATGCATGTTCATCTTGCAGGCAATGGAAAGCCACAGAAAAAGCAGAGAGATAATGAAAAGACTGTTAAGCTGCTTATGGGAACAGCACTTTCAAGGGCTGTGACATATAAGGTTGTAAAGGATTTTGCAAAAACAGAGCTTATGAGTGGTGTTACTACTATAAGAACTGTTGGTGGTCTGGCGGATTTTGATACAAGAGTAAGAGATGATATCAGAAACGGCAAGGCTGACGGACCAAGAATACTTGCAGCTAATGAAGGAATTTCTGTACCAGGTGGGCATATGGCTGGTTCAGTTGCGGTAGCTGCTAACAATATAGATGAAGCACTTGTTCAGGTTGATATTGCAAAGAGTCAGAATGTTGACCTTATCAAGCTTATGATTACAGGCGGGGTGCTTGATGCCAAGGCTAAGGGCGTGCCGGGTGAACTTAAGATGCAGCCTGAGATGGTTAAGGCTGTATGTGATAAGGCACATACACTTGGATACAAGGTTGCTGCACATGTAGAGTCGCCAGAGGGTGTAAGGGTTGCACTTGAAAATGGTGTTGATTCAATTGAGCATGGAGCAAAGCCTGATGATGAGATAATACATTTGTTTAAGGAAAATAATGCGTTTCTTTGCACAACATTATCGCCGGCACTGCCATATGCGCTTTTTGACAGAAGCGTATCTAATGCGTCGGAGGTCGAGCAGTACAATGGAAATATTGTGTTTGAGGGAATCAAGGAATGTGCCAAAGCTGCAATTGCCAACGACATTCCAGTCGTACTTGGTAATGATGTTGGCTGTCCATGGATTACACAGTATGATTTCTGGAGAGAACTATATTATTTTCACAAATATGTCGGTGTAAGCAATGCATTTGCATTATATACAGCAACTCTTAACAGCGCTGTAATGGCTGGCATTGGGGATGTGACAGGTTCAGTTGAAGCCGGCAAATGTGCTGACCTGATTGTGACTAAGAATAACCCGCTTGATGACCTCAGGGCACTTCGTAATGTGGATTTAGTCATGGCGCGTGGCAGATTGTACAATAATCCAAGGTTCAAAACGAAAAATATTGTCACTAAAGAACTGGATAAATTTTGCGATTTATGTTAATTTTATTAAAGAATTTTACTTAAAGGAATAAGATTATGAAGATAGGATTTGATAACGACAAATATTTAAAAATGCAGTCTGAACATATTAAGGAGAGAATTGCCAAATTTGACAATAAGTTATATCTTGAATTTGGCGGAAAGCTGTTTGATGATTATCATGCATCAAGAGTTCTCCCTGGATTTAAGCCGGATTCAAAGCTTCAGATGCTTTTACAGTTAAAGGACCAGGCAGAGGTTGTTATTGCAATAAGTGCAGAAGATATTGCAAGTAATAAGATTCGTGGCGATTATGGAATTACATATGATCAGGAAGTATTAAGACTTATAGATGCATTTACAGAATACGGACTTTTTGTTGGAAGCGTATGCATTACCAAGTATTTCCAGCAGCCTGATGTTGATAATTTTATTAAGGTTCTGGATGCACATGGAATCAAGAATTTCAAGCATTATAAGATAGCAGGCTATCCTAATGATGTTGCTAAGATTGTAAGTGATGAAGGCTACGGAAAGAATGAATTTATCGAGACAAGCAGACCACTTGTAGTTGTTACTGCACCGGGTCCGGGAAGTGGAAAGATGGCTACATGCCTTTCTCAGCTTTACCATGAATATAAGCATGGTGTTAAGGCTGGATATGCGAAGTTTGAGACATTCCCAATCTGGAATATTCCACTTAAGCACCCTGTTAATCTTGCTTATGAGGCAGCGACAGCAGACCTTAATGATGTTAATATGATTGATCCTTTCCATTTGGAAGCATATGGTAAAACAACGGTTAATTATAACAGAGATATCGAGATATTCCCGGTGCTTAATGCTATGTTCGAGCTCATTGCCGGTGAGAGTCCATATAAGTCACCAACAGATATGGGTGTTAATATGGCTGGTAACTGTATTGTTGATGATGAAGCATGCCGTTATGCTTCTAATATGGAGATTATCAGAAGATATTACAAATGTTTATGCGACCAGAAGAGAACTGGTGTAAACAGTCAGGAAATTTATAAGATTGAGCTTTTAATGAATCAGGCAGGAATCACACCATCTTCAAGACCTGTTGTTAATGCTGCACTTGAAAAGTCAGCAAAAAGCGGTGATAAACCGGCGGTTGCAATTGAGTTAGAAGACGGAACTATTGTTACTGGAAAAACAGGTGATCTGTTAGGTGCTGCGTCATCAGCATTGCTTAATGCATTAAAGCAGCTTGCAGGAATAGATGATTCAGTTGATCTGCTATCACCTGAGTCAATCAGTCCAATACAGACTTTAAAGACTAATTACCTTGGCAGCAGGAATCCAAGACTTCATACAGATGAGATACTTATTGCACTTTCATCATCAGTTGTAGCCAATCCTTTAGCTGATAAGGCTTTAAAGCAGATTCCTAAGCTTTATGGCTGTGATGTTCACTCAACAGTAATCCTTTCATCTGTTGATAAAGATACATTTAAGAGACTTGGAATGAACCTTACATGTGAGCCTGCATATGAGGAAGAGAAGAGATTTCATAAGAATTAGTTATTGACACACATGCACGCATTTGATATTATTTATCAAGTAACTTAATATTCCATGAGGGAGTAGTTAGCGCGTAAGTGTGATTTGTCAACATTCTGATTATAATAGAGAGTATAATCTGGCAAATCTTAAATAATGAGACTCATGTATATCAATTATTTTCAGTGTGCAATATCACTGAATCTGGTTGATATACATGAGTTTTTTTATACCCCTCGGAAAAAGAAAAATAAGGAGATTTATATGGGTAATTTTATTAATAACGCGCCATTTGCGCTTGTAATTGTGTTCCTGATTATTGGATTTGTGCTGCTGATTAAAGGTGCAGACTTTTTCGTAGAAGGAAGCTCAAGTGTAGCAAAGAGACTACATGTTCCGTCTATTATTATTGGACTTACAATTGTTGCAATGGGAACATCGCTTCCAGAAACTGCGGTCAGTGTATCTGCATCAATTACAGGCAACAATGAGCTTGCAGTAAGTAATGTAGTCGGTTCTAATATATTTAACCTGATGGTTGTTATTGGCGTGTGTGCAATGATTGCAACAGTAAATGTTGCAAAAGAAACAATAAAAAGAGATATCCCATTTTCGCTTATCTGTGCAGGACTTTTATTGATTTTAGGAATCCTTGGGGTTGGTGATAAGTCAGGAATGATGCTTGGACATTTTGATGGTGTAATATTTATTGGTGCATTTGCAGGATACATTTTTTACATGATTAAGATTGCATTAAAGGCAAGCAAAGAAGGCAAAAAAGTCGAGATTGAGGGCGGTTCTGATGAAGATATCAAGTTGATTTCAGTTCCGCTTAGTATTCTGTTCATTGTTGGAGGTGCGGCTGCGATTGCAGTAGGCGGAGATATTACCGTAGATGCTGCTTCAAGAATAGCCAGTGACCTTGGAATGAGCCAGACACTTATAGGACTTACAATTGTTTCAATAGGAACATCACTTCCAGAGCTTGTAACTTCAATAGTTGCAGCCAGAAAGAACGAAGTCGATATGGCACTTGGTAATGCGATTGGTTCAAATGTATTTAACATACTTATGGTACTTGGTATTGCATCAGCAATCAGTCCAATCAGCATAATTACAGAAAATATTATAGATTTGTGTGTGCTTATTGTATTTACAATATGTGTATGGATATTTGCTGGAACAAAGAAGAAAATCGGAAGAATCGAAGGTTTTTCAATGGTTGCACTTTATGTGATATATGCAGTTTATATCATAATAAGATAAATGAGGTAACATACAAATGCTGTTGTTTTTAAAAGTGTTTTTTACTGAATTCATAGCTGAGATGGGCGATAAAACCCAGCTCATGCTTATTGCTCTTACTTCTAAATATAAGTTAAGAGATATTATATCAGGAACTGCTGTAGCAATTCTTGTACTTAACGGACTTGCTGTTTTAGCAGGTGGGCTTGTCAGTGAATTTATTCCTGACTGGCTTATAAAGACTATTGCAGCACTTGCTTTTCTTTATTTTGCTGCATCAACTATTGCAGGGGATGATGATGACGAAGAAGAAGGCAGCGGCAAATCAAAGATTAAGTTTGCACCACTTGCAGTTTTCTTTACATTTTTCATTGCAGAACTTGGGGATAAGACACAGCTTACAGCCATAACATTTGGTGCTAATGAAGGTATGAGTGCAGCTCTTGTTGTATGGATAGGATGTTCACTTGGACTTTTTGCGGCTGACATTCTTGGTATGTTAGTCGGATATCTGTTAAAGAGCAAGATTCCGGACGGACTGCTTAATACACTTGCATTCGCAATATTCTCGATATTCGGTGTATACACACTTTATCAGGGACTTAAGCTTATAAGAACATATGTCTGTCCGATTCCTGTATGGCCAATACTTATAGCTGCAACTGTTGTTTTTGTTGTTATATGTGTCTGTCTTTTTATTAGAAGAGAGAAGGAAAAGAATAATTAGAATGAAAGTAATCGTATCATTTTTTATGTGATGCGATTATTTTTTTTGTAAATATGCCGATATAATATTAAGAAAAGTCAAGGATGACTTTATCCAATACATTTACATTCAAGGAGGAATGAATTATGAGTAGTATATCTTCAGGGAATTTTTCCCAGATAGCCGGTTCGTATGCAGATACAGCGGCTGTTTATTCTAAGCCAGAGACAACTAAGACCGATGAGACAAGCGGAAAGAAGAAAGTCAGTGGTCAGACTATTGGCAATCCCAAGTTAAGCGAGAAAGCAAGCAAATATTATGAACAATTAAAGAAAAAGTACTCTAATATGAACTTTATTCTTGTAAGTGAGGATCAGAAAGAGAATGCCAAGGCTAATGCTGCAGGTTATGCTAATTCTAATAATATGGTTGTCCTTATTGATGAGAATAAAATTGAAAGAATGGCTTCTGATGAGAATTACAGAAAACAGTATGAAGGAATTATTGCAAATGCTGCCAGTGGAATCTCACAGCTTGCAAGCAGTCTTTCAGCAACAGGAACTAGTGTAAAGGGCTTTGGAATGCAGGTTAATGATAATGGTACAGCATCATATTTTGCTGTGCTTGAAAAGTCAAGTGCTGCACAGAAAGAGCGTATTGAGAAAAAGGCTGCAGAGAAGAAAGAAGCTAAGAAAGCAGCAGAAAAGAAGGCTGAAAAGAAAAAGAATGAGGAGCGGCTGGAAAAGAAACGTAAAGAGACCGGGGATGTCGATGATACTGACGATACAGAGACCGTAACAGTGACAGCTTCATCAATAGAAGAGCTTCTTGAAAAGATAAAAGACCAGGAACAGCTTTTCTTAAGTGATACAGTAAAAACTCCACAGGAGAAGAATGTGGGTCAGAATGTTGACTTTTCTGTATAATGTCAGGAGGTGTGCCTAGTGATATTATCAGGAACAATAGCAAGTACCGTACAATTGCAGATGCTTAACAACAAATGGATGCAGAAAAAGGAATCTGGCAATGTTTTATCTAAGCAGGAGTTAAACGAGCGTTCTACATGGACATCTGAGCAGTTTATGATTGCAGATTTTCAGGATCAGTTAGAACATAATCGTGAAGCTGAAAAGCGCCAGAAAATTGATAATAAGATTATGTCAGGTGGGAGTCTTTCACCTGAGGAGATATCTTATCTTGAAAAGAATGATCCTGCTGCTTTAAAGAAATATCGTGAAACTAAAGAAGAAAAAGAAAGCTACAAGGAAAAACTGAGACACTGCAAGACTAAGGAAGAGGTTGACCGTGTAAAGCTGCAGAAGCTTGGAGAACTGGAAAGTTCATTAAGCAGTGTCGTTAATGACCCGGCAATACCTAAAAGTGCCAAGTTAGCGAAAGCCCAGGAAATACTGGCAAAGACTAACAATATTGAGGCTGCACATCTTGAGTTTGTCAAATCCGCAGAGTATCAATGCCTGCCGACTGATGAAGAAAAGAAAGAACAGGATGCAGCAGATAATGAGATATCTGATGAAATAACAGACAGTGAGAAAGCTGATAATGCTGAACTTACTGACGCTTATGATAATATACCAGATAAAACAGATACCGTAGATACAAAAGCATCCGAAGCATCAGATAAAACATCCGAAAAAAATAATTACAAGAAAGAATACAGTACAGAAATTAAGAAAGTCAGCCGAAAGCTTAAGAAAGGTTTTGAGGCGGCTGACATGCATGTTGATATAATTGTATAATGTAGTAATCACTTCGTTAAACTATGCTTTAGCGAAGTGACTGAAATGTGTACTTTACTACTGTAACGAGCAATTTTTTAAGTAAAAGAAGATGGTAACTGTAAAACGCCGATAAATCAGGATTTATCGGCGTTATTTTTTTATCTATTATTATCTATTATCGACCTTTTCAATACCAATTCGCTCACGGTAGTCGCCGTATCAGCCGGAAGATACTACTTTCGGTGTCCGTATTAGTGGTGACAGTATGGAACCTGAATTCCATGATGGTCAGATTG
>OLGY01000042.1_pt1 | contig 120633 bp, 97 predicted proteins | sample 1605951 | NCBI WGS metagenome assembly OLGY01 (sample SAMN03283280) | human gut metagenome | biome: human-associated habitat; material: feces | host: Homo sapiens | place: Peru | collected 2012
AGGCTCAATCACACTCTCTATTTTCTCGCTGTCTACGCTTAGCAACTACCATTACCGGCAGTCACCCAAGACTCGCTACTGGCGGTTGGTTAGACCTTACCAGACAAGCATTCCACCTGCCAGACTACTCGCCCTTGTCCGGGCGCACAATCCCGATTTGTATTTCTGTTTGTTTTAAAAATGGGCAACTCCAATTGGAATTGCCCACTCATTGCACTAATTATGCGATTTTTTCTTGCTTGCACCGATTTCTGCATCAAATGATGTAAGTTTGATGTAAATCGCTGTTTTTTTATTTTTTTATCAAATGAAGTACGTCCCGTCTATTCGGTAAAACGGTACATCTTTACATCATCTTAATAGAGCTTGGCACCTGCTGGAATATGATTATCTACCATCAGAAGATGAAGCTTTTCTTCGCCTTCTTCTTCATGAATAGCACTGAGGAGCATACCGCAAGAGTCAATGCCCATCATAGCTCTCGGTGGAAGATTTGTGATAGCAATAAGAGTCTTTCCAACCAGTTCTTCCGGCTCATAAAAGCTATGAATACCGCTTAAAATGGTTCTGTCTGTGCCTGTTCCGTCATCAAGCGTAAACTGTAACAGTTTTTTTGACTTCGGTACTGCAACACACTCTTTAACCTTTACTGCACGGAAATCTGACTTGCTGAATGTATCAAAATCAACAAATTTCTCAAATAAAGGCTCTACCTTTACCTTAGAAAAATCAATCTTTTCAGACTCAGTTTTTACATTTTTTTCAGGTGCTTCAGAAGCTGTATTATTTACATCATTTTTCTTATTTACACCATCTAATGACTTCATTGTCGGGAAGAGAAGCACATCCCTGATAGCAGGGCTGTTCGTCATCATCATAACCATTCGGTCGATTCCGAAGCCGATTCCGCCCGTAGGTGGCATACCGATGCTGAGGGCATTTAAGAAGTCCTCATCCGTGTGGTTAGCCTCGTCATCTCCGGCTGCAAAGAGTTCCTCCTGTGCCGCAAAACGTGCTCTCTGGTCGATAGGGTCATTGAGCTCGGAGTACGCATTAGCCATCTCCCAGCCGTTCATGAAGAACTCAAAGCGCTCAACATACTCAGGATTCTCAGGTTTCTTCTTGGTGAGAGGAGAAATCTCAATCGGATGATCCATAACGAATGTAGGCTGGATTAAGTGCTCCTCAACGAACTCCTCGAAGAAGAGATTAAGGATATCACCCTTCTTATGACGCTCCTCGAATGCCACATTCTTTTCCTTTGCAGCGGCTCTTGCTTCCTCAAGAGTGTGAATCTCGTTAAAATCGACACCCGAGTACTTCTTAACCGCGTCAACCATTGTTATTCTCTCAAAAGGCTTGGAGAGATCCATAACATTCTCACCGTAGGTGAGAAGCTCTGAGCCTGTCACTTCCTTAGCCACATAACGGTAGAGGTTCTCTGTGAGATCCATCATGCCGTGGTAGTCTGTATATGCCTGATATAACTCCATAAGTGTGAACTCAGGATTATGTCTTGTATCAAGTCCCTCGTTACGGAATACACGTCCGATTTCATATACGCGCTCCATTCCGCCTACGATTAATCTCTTTAAATATAACTCAAGTGAAATACGAAGCTTAAGATTCTCATCAAGTGCATTGAAATGTGTCTCGAAAGGTCTTGCGGCAGCACCGCCTGCATTGGCAACGAGCATAGGAGTCTCAACCTCCATGAAGCCCTGAGCGTCGAGATAGCGGCGAACCGTGCTGATTACCTTAGAACGCTTTACGAATGTATCCTTGACATCCGGATTCATTATGAGGTCAACGTATCTCTGACGATATCTTGTATCAGTGTCGGTAATTCCATGGAACTTCTCCGGAAGCACCTGAAGTGACTTGGAAAGAAGTGTCACTTCCTCGGCATGTATGGAAATCTCATCTGTCTTTGTTCTGAATATATAGCCCTTGATACCAAAAATATCACCGATATCGGACTTCTTAAAATCAGCGTAAGTCTCTTCGCCGACTGCATCCTTTGCAACATATACCTGAATATTTCCCTTCAAGTCTGCAATGTTACAGAATGAAGCCTTACCCATAACACGCTTGAACATCATACGTCCGGCTATGGACACCTCAATAGGACTTGCATCCATGATTGCTCTTCTCTCGTTGTAATCTTCATTGATTACATCCTTTGCCTGCTGCTCATCAAGTCCTTCAGTTGATGGTCTTACTCTGCCGGCAAGAAGCTTAGCTTCATGGTCATTGTAAATATTCTTAACCTCATCAGTGTGATGAGTCTGATTGTACTTAGTTATCTTAAAAGGATCCTTTCCTGCCTCCTGTAAAGCAGCAAGCTTTTCCTTTCTTACTCTTATAAGTTCGTTAACATTCTGGCTGGAGACCTTCTCCTGAGCCTGTGTGTTATTCTCTGCCATTTAATAAATCTCCTGTTATCTGCTTTTAGTTGTTCTCTGATCTTCTAATCGCAAGAATCTTGTAGCTGATGTCTCCTGCCGGAGCCTCAACCTTAACCTCATCACCTATTCTTGCGCCCATGAGAGCCTTGCCGAGAGGAGATTCATTTGAAATAAGTCCCTCAAGGCTCTTAGCCTCTGTTGAACCGACAATCTTATACTCTAACTGCTCGTCAAACTCTATATCAAGCACATCAACCGTACATCCGATGCTTATCTTGTCTGCATCAACGTCCTCGCCTGCAACAACCTCTACATTCTTTAAAATTGCCTCTAACTCATCTATTCTTGCTTCGATATCACGCTGCTCATCCTTAGCCGCATCGTACTCTGCGTTCTCGGATAAGTCACCCTGCTCTCTGGCCTCCTGAAGCTTCTTTGCTACATCCTTACGTCTTACAACCTTCAGATCCTGTAATTCATCCTGAAGCTTTTTCATTCCCTCGTAAGTCATGACTATTTTCTTATCTGCCATAATAAAACACCTATACCTTCCCGATTTTGTGTACAAAATATTGTAACACGACTGTTTTAGGGCATATCTGCCCATTTCAATGCACCGTATTATAATATAATAAAAAGTAAATGTCAACCTTTGCATTCACTAATTTCGTCTTGTAATTCTTTACTCCGTGAGTCTTTCCTCAAGAAGCTTAAAGAGTTCATCCATAGTCTCGGTCATGTTGACTTCATTTCTAAGTGCCGCCGAATCCTTAAGCCCCGTCGTGTACCACGCGACATGCTTTCTCATCTCACGGACTCCCAGATATTCGCCCTTGTATTTAAGCTGCAGTTCGGCGTGTTTTTTTATCATTCTCTTGATTTCATTCACATCCGGTTTCGGCGGAAGCACTCCTGTACTTCGATACTCGTTGATTCTTGAAAATATCCAAGGATTCCCTCTCGCGCCTCTTCCAATCATAACTCCGGCACAGCCCGTCTGCTGTTCCATGGCAATGACATCCTCTGCACTGCACACATCACCGTTCCCGATTACAGGGATGCTTACACGCCCGACAACCTGTCTGATTATGTCCCAGTCGGCCTTTCCTGAATAGAACTGCTCTCTGGTTCTTCCGTGAACAGCCACGGCAGCACCGCCCGATTCCTCAACGATATGAGCTATCTCAGGTGCGTTTACCATATCATCATTAAAGCCCTTTCGAATCTTGACCGTCACCGGCTTTTTTACTGCCTTTGCCATACTCTCAACTATCTGACCTACAAGAATCGGGTTCTTCATGAGTGCCGAACCTTCTCCGTTGTTTACAATCTTCGGCACCGGGCATCCCATATTCACGTCAAAAATGTCGAAAGGTCTGTCCTCCAGTCTCTTTGCCATATCAGCCATAATCTGTGGGTCAGAGCCGAAAAGCTGAAGTGATATAGGGTTCTCACCGGGTTCCACCTCTAAAAGTGCCTCAGTATTCTTATTGTTATACAGAACCGCCTTTGCGCTCACCATCTCGGTGTACAAAAGGCCGCACCCCTGCTCTCTGCAGAGAATACGAAACGGCAGGTCTGTAACCCCTGCCATCGGTGCGAGTACAAGATTATTTTCTATATTTACATTTCCAATCTTCATGCTTTCCTCTCAAATCAGTTCATCCTCACGACAATCATTGGTTCTTGGCATATATCAGCTGTAAGCCTTTAAGCGTCAGTTCATTGTCATATATCTGTATGCTGTCCGTGTTCCCGCTTATCAGACGTCCATAACCTCCGGTTGCAACAGTCTTAATATCCGTCAACCCTGTCTCTTCTTTAATCTTCTTAATTATATACTCCGTCTGACCGATATAGCCGTATACCAGACCTGCCTGCATACTCGTTATTGTATTCTTAGCGAGAATGCTCTTAGGCTTTACAATCTCTATCTCCGGAAGCTTGGCTGCATCACACCACAGCGAGCGTGCACTGCTTGCAAGTCCCGGCGATGTAATTCCCGCAGTGAACACACCGTCCTCAAGTATCACATCATAAGTTGTAGCCGTGCCAAAGTCCATAACGATTACGGGGCCCCCGTACAGCTCATACGCCCCCACTGCATCCACTATTCTGTCCGGTCCGATTTCCTTCGGATTATCACATGACAGTCGAATTCCCGTCTTTATTCCAGGACCTACTATTATCGGCTGTCTGTTAAAATATTTAATCATTGAATTCACAACCGAGTGCATGACATTTGGCACAACCGAGCTGATAATCACATCCTCAATATCATCCGCGCTGAGTCCCCTTGTTCTTAAAAGCTCGATAAATACAATACCATACTCATCTGATGTGCGCTGCAGCTTTGTCGTTATTCTGAATGTAGCCTCAAGCTTTTTTCCCCTGAATACGCCCACCGTAAAATTGGTATTTCCTATATCAATTGCTAACAGCATACGCTCCTCCTACACATCCTCATCAAGAAAGAATACCTTAAAGTAGAGTTCAAGCGACTGAAGCAGATCTGCCTTTTCATTTCTTATCTGCTTAATCTTAAGGGCAGCTCCTATCTCATCGTAAAGAATATCCTCCTCCGCAGCCTCAGTCTTAATCTGAAGTGTTCCGTTCTCATCATACTCGAGCATCATAATACCGCCAACATCCTCAGTGAACAGCACACACATTATCTTTAACTCATTCCTGATATGCTCAGGCAGACCATTGAAATCCTGATTAAGATAATACTTCTTCTCATACGCATTAGACACGCACAATACAACATTATCCTCGTAATACATCGTAAATCCTCACTTTAATTTATATTTATCATACATACCCATAAAGACCGCGGACCGACACTTCGCCGGAGCGTATATCTTTGACATTGCCGTCAGCGTCCTTGACCACAAGCTCTCCCTGTGGGTTAATTCCAAGAGCCGTGTATATCTCCTCAGAATCATTTGAGATAATTCTGACCTGATTTCCGGCATTTACGAGCATGCTGTTGTACTCATCCATTATAAGTGACAAATCACCGGCCTTGATAAATTCATCATAATACTGCTCAAAATATCTGCCTACTGCTTCAATCACCGCTGCCCTCTTTATATGCTTCCCCGATTCGATGAAAAGTGATGTCGCCGTCTCCTTAATCTCATCCGGAAATTCCTTATTATTTGCATTGATTCCTATTCCTATGACAACATAGTTTATCCGGGTCATCTCTGCCGATAATTCAGTGAGCATACCGCAAACCTTCTTTTTGTTGACCACTATGTCATTAGGCCACTTAATCTGCGACACTAGTCCCGTTGTCTCGGTTATTGCTTTTGCCACAGCCATCGCTGCAACAAGCGTCAGCATCGAAGCCTTGTCAGGACTCACCTCCGGCTTAAGAAGAACTGAGAACCATATTCCCGTTCCCGGAGGAGATACCCATCCGTGTCCCCTTCTTCCTCTTCCTGCCGTCTGCTCCTCCGCAACAGCAAGCAGACCGTGACACACCTGTGTCTCAGCCTGCCTCTTTAATTCATTATTAGTTGAGTCGATTGAGTCAAAATATAATATTTTGTTTCCGAACCACCTTGTGTGGAGGAGACTTCTAAGCTCCTGCTCATAGATTACATCAGGCACCTCTTCAAGCCTGTACCCCTTATTATTTACAGCCACAATATCGTAGCCCTCCCCGCGAAGCTGCTTGATGGATTTCCATACGGCAGTCCTTGATACTCCGAATCTGCTGCATATCTCCTGCCCGGAGATAAATCCGTCCGTCTCCCTGAGCATCTGCAATATCTTATCCTTCATCTATAGATTGCCTCCAACAATTCTTGCACAAAAAATACCGGCGGCGACGAGTACCACGGCAAAAACCATCACCGCCACACCCTGCAGCCTTTTATCCGATATAAGATGCTTAATACCGGTTATGGCATTTATCAGTGCTCCGAGATAGAATATATTCTCGAACATTCCCATTCTCGTATTACTGTCAATAAACGTATATATTGTAAGTGCCACAACCGCAATACTAAGTATAACATTTATTACATCAATTACAATTCTTATCCTTCTCAATACTCTCTCTTTTTTTGAAGCCATAAAATATCCCCTGTCTACTTAACAGTGGCATCCATTACCGCCTTGATTGTGTGCATACGGTTCTCCGCCTCGTCAAACACAATCGACTGTGCCGACTCAAATACCTCGTCCGTTACCTCCATCTCATCAAGTCCGAACTTCTCGTGAATCTGAGCGCCAACTGTTGTCTTTAAATCATGAAAAGCAGGAAGACAGTGCATAAACACAGCCTGTGGTCCCGCATTCTCCATAGCCTTTTTATTTACCTGGTAAGGAAGCAGGTCGTGTATACGCTCCTCCCACACCTCCGAAGGCTCACCCATTGATACCCATACATCGGTATAGATAACATCGGCGCCCTTTGTTCCTGCATCGACATCCTCAGTCAAAGTTATCGTTGCACCCGATTCCTTTGCATAACCTTGGCACAGCTTAACAAGCTCCTCATCAGGAAAATACTTTTTGTTGGTGCAGGCTGTAAAATTAAGTCCTATCTTTGCACATGCAATCATAAGTGAATTTCCCATATTATATCGCGCATCACCCATGTATGTGAAATTGATTCCCTCAAGCTTTCCAAAATGCTCCTTTATCGTGAGCATATCCGCAAGCATCTGTGTAGGATGATATTCATTGGTCAGTCCGTTCCACACAGGTACATCCGAATATTTTGCAAGCTCTTCGACTATATTCTGTCCGTATCCCCTGTACTCAATTCCATCGTACATACGGCTTAAAACCCTCGCTGTATCAGCTATGCTCTCCTTCTTGCCAATCTGTGAGCCTGACGGATCAAGATATGTTGTTCCCATTCCCAAATCATGTGCAGCCACCTCAAAAGAGCAGCGGGTTCTTGTACTTGTCTTTTCAAATATAAGAGCTACATTCTTACCTCTGTGATGGTCAACCGGAATACCTTTTTTCTTCTTGTCCTTAAGCTCTGCCGCAAGGTCAATCAGATACATAATCTCTTCCTTGGAGAAGTCCTTCAATGTCAAAAAATCGCGTCCCTTTAAGTTCATAGCCATGCCTCCTATATTCTGTGCACATATACACTTCAAGTGTAATTTTATTTTAGAATAACTTATTCGGTGCAATATGTCAATGTATATAAATTCATTTTTTTGTATATTTATACATCGTATACCGCTATAAAAACCTAACCGACTCGGCAAGCAGCCTTATCACAATCATATGGAGCGGGTAGTATATATAAAAGAACCACTTTCCGGTCTTTTTCCCACCTAATGTTCCATTATACAATGACAATACCGGAACCGCAAGCAATGTTCCGAATTGGAACAAGGCAGCATACGGGTACATAGGATTTTGAAGTGCCGTCTCCACCGCCACCAATGCCGCGAAAACAAATGCCGTAAATGCAAGTAATTTCAGCTTCATTCCTTTATTATCTCGGTATACATACATTATAAACGGCCAAATCACTCCGATTCCCGCCCAGTCGCCCAAAAGTGACAGCATAAAAAGCAGAATCATAAGGGTGCCTTTTCTCCAACCGTCAACAAGGCTGCTATCATACACTCTCAGCATAAGCAGTGCCATAAAAAGTGTATATATCATTCCAAATCCCGGCACGCCGCCGGAAAAAACCGTACCATTCTCGTAGAAACAAAAAGCAAAGGCGGATACCACCGCAAATATCCCCAGTCTGAACGTATATTTCCGTACATCATGTGTATGAATATAACCTTCAACCAGCAGATAACACATTATCGGTGCCGTAATCCGCCCTATTGTATGCATGCATTGACCGGCGGCAGTCACCGCCGGCACCCACATCCACGCTATATGATCAATAGTCATCGCAATAATTGCGATGACCTTGATTTGATATGCCGAAAGACCTCTTTCATTATTCATATACAGTTCCTAGCCGTGAAGTCCTCTCGCCTGTCTGTCCATATCCTCAACAACGATATCATATATCTCGCCAAGTGTACGGCAATACTCTAATACCTTCCAAGGCTCGTTGGTATGGAAATGAATCTTTATAAGCTCTTCATCACCTACAGCCAAAAGGCAGTCTCCCTTAAAATTCTCGGTAAAATATTCGTTGATGGCATCCTCGTCAAGATTCTCGCCTTCAATCAAAAGCTGTGTATCATATCTGAATTCAATAGGTTCACTCATCGTTATGTCTCCATTTTGGTTAAAAAATCAATGATATTCGCAATCTGCTTCGCTGCCTGCTCATATAAAATCGATGCTTTACATCTCTTTTATTTTATAAAAACTTATATTATAGTATCCGGTCAGCTTTCCTTTACAACTTCAACAACCGACTTGGCAAGTCCCGCAAGTCCCTGAATCTCTGACGGAATAATAATCTTCGTAGCCTGGCCGTCCGCAGCCTTCTCAAATGCCTCTAAGCTCTTGAGTCTTAATACCGCCTCGTCGGCTCCTGCCTCCTTAATCATCTTAAGACCTTCTGCGTTGGCAAGCTGTACCACTCTGATAGCCTCAGCCTGACCTTCAGCCTCCTTAACCATCTTCTGCTTCTGAGCTTCGGCTCTGAGTATAGCAGACTCCTTCTCTGCTTCCGCATCAAGAATCATTGAGCGCTTCTTACCTTCCGCAACAAGGACTGCCGACTGCTTCTGTCCTTCCGAACGTGTTACTGCCTCAATCTTCTCAAGCTCTGCTCTCTTCTGTTTCTCCATCGCATCCTGAATTGCTGAAGGAGGGATAATGTTCTTTACCTCTACTCTGTTGACCTTGATTCCCCAAGGATCCGTTGCTACATCAAGAGATACTCTCATCTTGGAGTTGATAACCTCGCGGGATGTAAGTGTCTGCTCGAAGGTAAGCTCACCGATGATGTTACGGAGGGTTGTCGCCGTAAGGTTCTCGATAGCCATTATAGGATTCTCAACTCCGTAAGCGAAAAGCTTAGGATCCGTAATCTGAAAAAATACAACCGTATCAATTCTCATCGTAACATTATCCTTAGTAATAACCGGCTGTGGAGGGAAATCCGCAACCTGCTCCTTAAGAATAACTCTTTTCGCCATCTTATCAATGAACGGAACCTTAAAATGAATACCAACATTCCAAGTCTCCTTGTATGCACCAAGTCTCTCAAGAACAACTGCCTGTGCCTGAGGTACAATCTTGACACAGGATGCCAAAATCACAAGAATAATTACTGCTACAATAATCGCTCCAACAATACCCTGCATGATAAATCCTCCCTTAATTAAAAATTAATTTTCATTTCCTTCTGCCGCCGATACAACCGGTTCAACGATAAGCTTAACACCCTCTATAGCTTTAACGGAAACCATCGTATCAATATCAAGTACACTTCCGTCAACTGACCTCGCAGCCCACTCGACACCATTTACGGTAACATACCCTGAAGCCTGCGCATTATCAATCTTAGCAATAACACGCCCTGTCTGCCCTATTATACTGTCTATATTTGTCTTAGATGTGTGCTTATTTATATACTTGACCGCAAACGGCCGTGTGAAAATCAGCATCACAAATGAAACTATGATAAACAATATGAATTGCAGCCACCATGCAGCGTGAAGCAGTGCGGCAAAGAAAGCCACAAGAGAACCCGCGGCAAACCAAATGGTTGTAAGTCCCAGAGTAGCCAGCTCAAACACCACAAGCACAACAAACAAAATCAGCCATATCATTGCATGCATGTGCATTCCCCCTTACCTATAATTTTCTGACTTATTTTTTATAATACACTAATAAGCCTAATTTTACAATAATTATTCGGAGAATTTCCTCACAATAGGCAAAAAGCACCATTCGGATACTTTAAATCCAAATGATGCTTTATTTCTTAATAAGCATAAAAACAATGATTATTAATCACGGTATACTGAGAATATCTTGCATAGTTAGCCTTCTTCACACTGATGAAGAACAGATAGTCTCCTATATTGTTCACACCAGCAAGTGCTTCACCTGCAGCCGTATATGAATCCTGATGTGATGGTCCGTTGGCAAGGAGTGCCGCAAAACGCTCAGATATATTGCCGCTGCCGTCAAGCACACCCGTGAACTGCCCCGGTGCATAAATTACATCGGTGATGCTGTTCTGTACAAATTTCGGGCTTCTGACACGGTTAAGAACTACATTGGCAACCGCAAGCTTACCCTCATAAGGCTCCCAGCCTGCCTCCCACTCGATAATACAGGCAAGAAGGTATACCTCCGAATCACTTGCACTCATCGCCGCATTCGTTGTTCTTCCTATCGAAGTACTCTGAGCCTGTGCAGCTCTGGCAGCCGCAACACGCTCTGCCTCACGTCGCTCAGCCTCTATTCTAGCCTGTTCAGCTATATAGGCGTTCTCCTCATCTATAGTCCATGCCGTCGCGAGGTCATACGAGGAACTGATTCCATCCTCCTGAACATATCCGTATCCGCTCTCGCACTCAACAAGCACCCAATCGCCGACTTCTTCGTAGGCATTGATTGTCTCACCTGCATAAAATTCAGCTATAACAGCACTCGATAAATCAGCAGATGCATATACATTCAGCACATCCGCCTCAACAACCGTCGTCTTGTCTCCGATAAAAGGGGCTACCTTGTCGGCTTCCTCTCCGAAAAGCATATATACATTCTTCACATATCCGACAACATTTCCCGATGAAATCTTCGTCCAGATTTCACCCTTCTCCAATATGTCTGCCTGAGAACGTGAGTACATACATCCTACAACATCAGAAGCCTCATCCGGCTCGGCGTAGATGCTCACCCTGTCCTCACAGTATGAGATGACCTTATCCTCAAAGTCACTCTTATGCTTATCACCCGTGAGGTCATCGACTATCTCACCGTTCGCTGAAAGTGTGCTTGTATACACAATTCTCGGTTCAACCTGTGCCGCCTCAGCAGCATCACTGCCATTGTCCGAGGTAAGTGCCACCTCTTTTTCGGTATTTTCCAATAAATTATCTGAATAGTAAGGGGCTACAGTACTGTCCGCCTGCGCATTGCCGGCATTGTGAACAGCCGCACCAACCGGTTCCGGTGTGCCTGCCATCGTCTTGCCTGAGAACGCAAGCTGTGCAATGAGTACCACAAAGAGCATCATGTACACATAAAACTTCTTGTTCCTTCTCATTTTTCAAATCTCCATATTAATTGTTACAAAATTGTTAAGAAATGTTACGCCTTATTGTAACAATTAATGCATAAGTTGTCAACCCCTTCTCTGACGTGATGCCTCATACATAAGAATCGCGCCGCTCACGGCAGCATTGAGGGACTCTAATTTTCCCTTCATAGGGATGATTATCTTTCTATCCGCAAGGGCTGTCGCCTCATCAGTGAGTCCATTGCCTTCATTTCCTATAAAGAAGGCCGTTCCCGTCCTGTAATCACATGTGACATAATCCACGGCACCATCAAGATGTGCCGCATAAGACGTGATATTTCTGCTCTTTAGCAATCCCACCGTCTCTTTCAGGTTATCCACATAGGCAAATTTCATTCTGTACATGGCTCCCATTGTGGAACGTATTACTTTGGGATTATATATATCAACCGTTCCCGATGTCATAATTATCCCGTCAGCCCCGGCTCCCTCGGCTGTTCTGATTATCGTTCCTAAATTGCCCGGATCCTGAATATTTTCGAGTATCATTATCAGCGGACTGTCGCATGTGAGCATGTCACTCACGGAGTACTCTTTCATTCTTACTAACGCCATAACTCCCTGAGGTGTCTTGGTATCTGACATGTGAGAAAACACCTCATCTGTTACCGTCTCGTAGGAATACCCCTTTAAGCTTGTCCCGTTATCACGTTCAAAGCTCTCCGACACATACAGATTCGCTATTCTGTCCTTCGGTGTCTCCTCAAACATTCTCTTCCCCTCAACAACAAAAAGTCCTTGGACCTTGCGGTCCTTAGACTTTTTGATGAGGTTAATTACATTCTTTATCTGTGAATTGGATGTACTTGTAATCATTACCTTTTCCTTATCTCGCGAGATTTCTGCTGATTGTATACTGATACTCGTCAATATCCTTCTTCATCGCAAGTGCCTCGTCAATATCATAATCAACGAACTCTCCGTGTGAATGAGCAACAACTCTCATACTCTTGCCTGCAATGAGACAGTCAACCGCATAAGCACCCATAATTGAAGCATACATTCTGTCCTTACATGTAGGACTTCCTCCACGCTGCATATGTCCGAGAATGGTAGCTCTCGTCTCGATGCCTGTTGCAGCCTCAATTCTTCTTGCCATACTTGTCGAATGACCGATTCCCTCCGCATTGACAATGATATGATGTCTCTTGCCCTTCTTACGATTGTTGATGATGCTGTTGATAAGTGCCTGCTCATCATTATTATAACGCTCAGGAAGAAGAATATCCTCCGCTCCGTTGGCAATACCGCACCACAGGGCAATGTATCCGGCATTACGTCCCATTACCTCAATGATACTGCAGCGCTCATGTGATGTTGATGTATCTCTTATCTTATCAATGGCTTCCATTGCGGTATTAATAGCCGTATCAAATCCGATTGTGTAATCAGTACATGCAATGTCAAGGTCAATTGTGCCCGGAACACCGATTGTATTGATTCCAAGTGCGGCAAGCTTCTGTGCTCCTCTGAAGGAACCGTCACCGCCAATAACAATAAGTCCGTCTATTCCATGCTTCTTGCATACCTCAGCAGCCTTCTGCTGTCCCTCCGGAGTGATGAATTCAAGACATCTTGCAGTGTAGAGAATTGTACCTCCTCTGTGAATAATGTCTGCAACACTCAGTGCATCCATATCTATTATCTCATCATTTAAAAGTCCATTATATCCCTTTAAAACACCCTTGACCTTAAGTCCCTTCGCGATAGCAGTACGGACAACCGCACGAATCGCAGCATTCATTCCCGGGGCATCTCCGCCGCTGGTAAGTACACCAATTGTCTTAATTTCCTTAGCCATAATATCCTCCGTTCTACCAGTGAAAAATTTAACAAACTCAGTTTTCTTAATAATATACCTAAATCAAATTATTTTCAATAGTATAATTTTGTTTTTTCAAACTTATACCACTTTTACATTGTCCTGACCGAATCTGTCCATGAGAAGCTTCAAGGTTTCCCCCTGCGCCTGTATTGTCTGACTCTTAGGCAGAACCTTTCTCTGCTTCTCCTCCCTGCAGTACACGGTAACAAGGTCATTTCCATCGGATGAAGCAATTATCCCGGCAAGCTCCTTCTCGGCATCAAGGTATGCCTGCTTATTGGCAAACTGTATCCAGCACACCTTAGGAACGTCCTCAAACGCCGTGATGCTCTCACACACAAGCTTTCCGTTCTCCTCCTCAGAAATACTCACACGACCTGTCACAAACACCTTATTGTCCTCAACCGCCTGTGACCTGTATTTCTCATAATCGCGAGGAAATACAAGCACTTCGACCGCACCGAACACATCCTCCACGGTTATAAATGCCATCATTTTTCCTGTCTTTGTGTTCTTTACCGTCTTGGCTGTAATGATTCCTCCTATGGTCGCCTTCTGTCCCTCCGTAACCTTCGGCGGATTGTCCTCATCATTTATGAAATCCGAGCTTACATTGGTTATATGTTTTCTCCACAGTGCCTCATAATCGTCCATAGGATGGCCGCTTACATACACTCCTAAGACCTCCTTCTCGTAAGCAAGAAGCTCTTCCTTGTCATACTCGGGAACATTCGGAACATTAACCTTGTCATGCTTCTCCTCAAACATGTCAAAAAGCGACATCTGTCCTGCAATGTTGCTCTTTCTTTCATTGTTTATGTTATCCACAATATCAGCATACACAAGCATCATCTGATGTCTGTTGGTATTGAAGCAGTCGAACGCTCCCGACTTTATGAAGCTCTCAAGTGTTCTCTTGTTGACCTCTTTTCCCGACAGTCTGCTTATGAAATCCTCAAGGCCGGTAAATACACCGTTAGCCTCTCTCTCCTGAATTATTGCATCGATAATAGGTTTTCCTATACTCTTTAACGCTGAGAGTCCGTATCGTATTCCATTTGAAGCTACCGAGAAATTTCCCTCGCCTTCATTGATATCCGGCGGAAGAATCTCTATCCCCATCTGTCTGCACGTATAAGCATACTCAGCCACCTTAGTGTTATTTGCGAGTACGCTGGTCATAAGCGCCGCAAAAAACTCCTTCGGATAATAGCATTTAAGATATGCCGTTCTGTAAGATACAACCGCATAGCATGCCGCATGTGACTTGTTGAAGGCATACTTTGCAAAATCCGTCATGTTATCATATATAATCTTTGCAGTCTCTTCAGAAATACCATTGGCTATACAGCCAGGAACACCCTCCTCCTTATTGCCGTATATGAAATTCTGCCGTTCCTTTTCCATCACAGACGCTTTTTTCTTTGACATGGCACGGCGAACCAGGTCGCTTCGTCCCAGCGTATATCCTGCAAGGTCACGCACAATCTGCATAACCTGCTCCTGATAAACAATACATCCATAGGTTGTGCTCAATATATTCTCAAGCTGAGGACATTCATACACGATATCATCGGGGTTGTTTTTTCCTTTTATATACTTTGGTATGAAATCCATAGGTCCCGGTCTGTACAAGGATATTCCCGCCGTGATATCCTCAAGGCTCTTAGGCTTAAGCTCCTTCATGAAGTTCTTCATTCCTGCACTTTCAAGCTGGAATATTCCCTCTGTATGCCCTGAGCCGATAAGCTCCATGACATTCCGGTCATTGTAATCTATCTTATCTATATCGAGTTTTCCCGGGTGTGTCTTGTTTACAAGATTGACGGCATCCTGTATTACGGTCAGTGTTCTGAGTCCGAGGAAATCCATCTTTAAAAGTCCAAGCTCCTCGAGAGTCGTCATCGTATACTGTGTTGTGATTGTACCGTCACCGCCTCTTGAAAGAGGTACGAACTCATCCGCCGCCTTCTGACAGATCACCACACCTGCCGCATGCATTGAGGTGTTGCGCGGAAGTCCTTCAAGTCGTCTTGCCATGTCTATAAGGTGCTTAACAGATGCATCCGACTCGTACAATGACTTAAAATCCTGACTATCCTTCAGTGCCTTATCGAGTGTGATTCCCAGTTCATTCGGAACCAGCTTTGCAACTCTGTCCACATCCGCATACGGCATATCAAGCACTCTTCCGACATCTCTTATTACCGCCCTGGCGGCAAGCGTACCGAAGGTGACAATCTGAACAACCTTATCCTTGCCATACTTTCTCACAACATAGTCGATAACCTCCTGCCTTCTCTCATAACAGAAGTCTACGTCGATATCGGGCATGGACACACGCTCCGGATTCAGAAAACGCTCAAAAAGAAGATTATATCTTATCGGGTCAATATCCGTTATTGCAAGTGAATATGCTACAATGCTTCCTGCTCCCGAACCTCTGCCCGGACCGACGGCAATACCGTTCTGCTTGGCATAATTGATGAAATCCCACACGATAAGGAAGTAATCAACATACCCCATGCGCTTTATTACCCCGAGTTCATAGTCAAGACGTTCCCTGTGCTTTTCAGCCTCATCACCATATCTTTTTACAAGACCTTCGTTGCAGAGGTGAAGGAGATATGTCCATGAATCGAACCCTTCAGGAACCTCATATTTAGGGAGCTTAGTCTTTCCAAACTCTATCTCAACATTACATCTTTGTGCAATCCTGTATGTGTTCTCAAGTGCCTGCGGTGCATACGGAAACAGTTCTGCCATCTCCTCCGGCGATTTGCAGTAATACTGGCCGCCCTCATAGCGCATTCTGTCCGTGTCCGTCACCTTTTTTCCCGTCTGAAGGCATAACAAAAGGTCATGTGCCTCGGCATCCTCAGCGTATGTATAATGAATGTCATTGGTACATACAAGCTCTATTCCGGTCTCGCGGCTCATTCTCATAAGCTCCTGATTTACCAGCCTCTGCGCCGGAATCCCATGATCCTGAAGCTCTAAGAAAAAATTATCCTTTCCGAATATATCCTGATAGTGAAGGGCAGCCTTCTTAGCTTCCTCGTAATTATCTCTTGTTATGTCTCGTGCCACCTCTCCGGCAAGACAGGCACTAAGGGCAATTATTCCTTCATGATATTTTTCAAGCACTTCATAGTCAACTCTCGGCTTATAATAAAAGCCTTCGGTAAACCCCCTTGACACAATCTTCATCAGGTTAGAATAGCCCGTATTATTCTCGGCAAGCAGGACAAGATGATAATATCTGTCATCCCCCTGACCTATTGCTTCCTTGTCAAATCTCGACCCCGGTGCCACGTATACCTCGCAGCCTATGATTGGCTTGATTTCCGCTGCCTTACATGCACGGTAAAAATCAATAACACCATACATTACACCATGGTCGGTGATTGCAAGACTGTCCATTCCGAGTTCTTTAGCTCTGGCAGGCAGCTCCTTTATCTTGCTTGAACCATCGAGCAGACTGTATTCGGTATGCACATGCAAATGTGTAAAATTCATCTTAATTTCTACCCCGTAACTATACTAAATAAACGCAAAAACTCCTCAGAAACATCCGGGGAGCTTTTACAAGTCAACATTATCATATTCTATTTTGCCGATATGATGAATTCCTCAATACCCTTTATTGCTTCCTCTTCATCCTTGCCATCTGCAATAACCGTAATCTCCTCATCGGCCTCAAGACCTAATGCCATCATTCCCATAATGCTCTTTGCATTAACTCTCTTTGTTCCCGATTCAATAAAAATCGAGCTCTCATACTTACTTGCAATCTGAACAAGCACTGCCACCGGTCTTGCCTCTAAGCCGGTAGGAATCTGAATTTTGATATTCTTCTGAACCATGGTATTTCTCTCCATATCTTTTTATATTTTATTCTGTCTCAGTTCATCTGCTATCTCGCTTATTTTTCTGAGACGATGATTAACTCCCGATTTTCCAACAGGCGGTGTGAGCATCTGTCCTAATTCCTTAAGCGATACTTCCGTATTCTCCGCCCTTAAAACCGCAATCTCCATAAGGCTCTCGCTCAGACTGTCAAGTCCTACCGTATCGCGGATATAATTAATATCATCAAGCTGCTTAACCGCAGCCGAGACCGTGCGATTGAGATTCGCCGTCTCGCAATTAACCTGCCTGTTAACCGAATTACGCACCTCTTTAAGAATGCGCACATTCTCCAGATTGAGAAGTGCACGGTGAGCCATCATTATATTAAGCAGGTCTACTATCTGCTCACCTTCTTTAATGTACACAACATAATATTTCTTGCGCTGAACAATTCTTGCATCAAACGAAAAGCCTGTAAGAATCGCCTGAATGAATTCCGCCTTACGTTCTGTCGAACACACAATCTCAAAATGATAAAATTTCTCCGGATCACTCATACTTCCCGAGGTCAGGAATGCTCCTCTTATAAATGCCCGTCTGCAGCAATCATTCTTAATCGCCATCGTATTCTTCGGCAGAAGGTCCTCCGACGGCTCCTCATCTCTTGTCATCAGCTTAGATGCAAGAAGTATCTGCTCTGCCGCTGTCGGATTATCAACTCTCACCGTATATATGTGATTCTTTCCGCCACGTCCGCTGCACCTTACACATACCTGCGGCCGGCAGTTGAATCCTTCATGTATATATTTCTCAAGCTTTCTTGCAGCTGCTATATTCTCAGTGTTGAATACAATACAATATCCATCACCCTTTTTTTTCACTCGTGAACTCATGCTGAGCATTGCCGACAGTTCTGCTATCAGGCAATGCCTGGCCTCGACTGTATACTCAGCCAGTTCCTCTTTAACTTCACCGGAAAATGACATCGGCACCATCCCATCCGCCCATGTACATAAGCTTATTTTTTTCGAAGCGAGTCGAGCATAATATCGCGATGCTCTATCTTAATACCGTAATCCTTATCCGACAGCCTCTTGTATAATTCATTGGCAAGTGTTACGGAGCGATGCTTACCGCCCGTACAGCCTATCGCTATGACAAGGCTGTTTTTGCCTTCCAGGACATAATTAGGTATGAGAAAATTAATCATATCCTCGAGCTTATCAAGGAACTCACCCGCCTGCGGACATCCGAGCACATAATCCTGTATGGGCTTATCATTTCCCGTAAGAGCCTTGAGTTCATCGACATAATACGGATTGGGAAGAAATCTCACATCAAAAACCAAATCCGCGTCAGCCGGGATTCCATACTTGAATCCGAATGACAAAATAGTCACAAACAGATTATTGTACTTCTCATCCTCAACAAAAATCTTCTCTATCTCCTGACGAAGCTCTCTTGTGAGAAGTGAACTTGTGTCAATAATATAATCTGACTTGCGCTTAAGAAAAGCAAGTGCCTTCCTCTCAAGTGCAATTCCCTTATCCACTCTGTCTGCCTCAGCAAGAGGATGGCTCCTTCTTGTCTCTTTATATCTCTTGACCAACACCGAGTCGGCACAGTCAAGGAATAAAATTTCATACTTAATACCAAAATCACTTATGCGTTCCAATACGTCCTCAAAGCCGGCAAATGCCTGTCCGCTTCTTATGTCAACACCAAGCGCAATATTCTTGAATTCAGAATTACCTGCAACGGCAAGCTCCACGAACTTCTCAACAAGTGCAACAGGCATGTTGTCGACACAATAATATCCGATATCTTCAAACATCTTGAGCACCGTGCTCTTGCCCGCTCCGGACATTCCCGTAACAATAACAATTCTCATTCTACCCGCCTCCTGACGTATATATAAGCAATTATAAGGGTAAAATATCCATACCTGTCTAGGTTACATCCATATACCGAATATGTCAACAGAAAAAACTGTCTGTATCTTACATGCAGCACATTATATCTACAATTCTCTTCCTATAATTCTAACCTCAGGCTCTAACGTAACACCAAATGTATCTTTAATCTTTGCTGATACATTCTTCATAAGTGTGCACACATCCTCCGCCGTAGCTGTTCCCTTATTAATCACAAAACCACAATGCTTTTCAGACACACATGCATCACCCACAGAATAACCTCTAAGCCCCGCATCCATAATAAGCTTACCTGCAAAAAAACCTTCAGGGCGCTTAAAAGTACTTCCCGCACTCGGATACTCAAGCGGCTGCTTCTCTCTTCTTCTCGCCGCCAAATCCTTCATGTACGCTTCTATCTCGCTCCTGTTGCCTTTTTGAAGCTGCAGCTTTGCCTCAAGGACAATAAGTCCTTCCTTCGCAAACCGGCTGCTTCTGTATGCGAGCTGCATTTCATGAGGCTGGTATTCCCTTATATTGCCATTATTGTCCATCGCGGTGACACCAAGAAGAATATCCTTCATCTCACCGCCATAGGCTCCGGCATTCATTATGCATGCTCCCCCTAATGTTCCCGGAATGCCGCATGCGAACTCAAAGCCCGTCAGGGAACCTCTCAAGGCGGCTGCTCCAATCTTAGAAAGCCTTGCACCTGCCTGTGCCGTAATCATGTCATTCTCAACACGAATTCTCTCATAATTGTCAAGAAGCAGTATCACAACTCCTCTTATTCCATCATCGGACACCAGCACATTACTGCCGTTCCCTATAATCATGCATGGTTCATTCTCTTTCCGGCAAGCCATGTACACATTCTTAATCTGCTCGATATCTGATGGCTTGACGAGAATATCAGCCGGTCCTCCTATACGGAATGTGGTATGGTTTTTCATAGGCTCGTCTATAAATATATTTTCCTCAGGAATAATATCTCTTATCAGCGCTTCTATTTTATTCAATATATCCTCCCGTCCCGCTGTCCGGTATCATAATATGCCTTACCGGCATAATTTATTCCATGCCCTTATTTAAGTTCTGCTGAACCCTGTTGTAGAGTTCCTGAGCCGCGTTGTATCCCATCTTACGCTGTCTCCAGTTAACCGCTGCCGTCTCAACGATAACCGCAAGGTTACGTCCCGGACGGATAGGAATATTGTGGCTCACCACCTTATTGCCGAGTATTTCGGTGTATGTCTCCTCAAGACCGAGACGATCATACTCCTTATCCTTATCCCAGTCCTCAAGCTTGATAACCATATCAATGCCCTGTGTCTCCTTAATGCTCTCCACACCGAAAAGGCTCTTGACATCAATAATTCCGATACCTCTTAATTCAATGAAATGTCTTGTTATATCAGGTGCTGTTCCGATAAGTGTTTCATCACTTACCTTCTTAATCTCGACAACATCATCCGTCACAAGACGATGTCCCCTCTTGATAAGCTCGAGTGCCGCCTCGCTCTTACCGATACCGCTCTCGCCCATAATAAGGACACCTTCGCCAAATACATCTACCAAAACTCCGTGAATGGATATCGTCGGTGCAAGCTGAACCTTAAGCCAGCGGATTATCTCCGCCATAAATGAAGATGTCGATGCATCAGAGCTTAAAAGAGGAATCTCATACTTAAGTGCAACCTCAAGCAGATCCTGATCAGGCTGCTGTGAACGGCAGAAAATCAGACACGGAATATTGCTCTCCATAAGCTGACGGTATCTCTGCACTCTCGTCTCTCTGTCCAAAGTCTCAATATATGCTTCCTCTACATACCCTATAATCTGTACTCTTTCGTTGTCAAAGTGGTCATAAAACCCTGCAAGCTGAAGTGCGGGTCTGTTCACATCCGGCTGTGTGACATACTTAGTATCCGTATCAATCTGCGGTGTCAGATTCACAAGCCCCATCTTCTCTACAATCTTTGTAAGCTGAACCTCATTGTTTCCTAACTTCATGTATGCCTCCTGAAATTTTATTTTATATCTTGTAGCTATTCAGAACCACATTTGCAAAATTTCCTTATTCAAGGCTTTACTTTGCTCACGTATTTACATCATACCACACAATTTATTCAAAAAAAAGTATTTATCTTTTTCATACATGAAATTTCATTTATGAAAATTTTCTGCATGAAAAAAAGAATACACCGACGCAGCCGCCTTCGCGTTCATCCCATCCACCTGTGCAAGCTCCTCCTCCGATGCCTCCTTAATATGCTCAACATCCTTAAAGTGATGCAAAAGTGCCTTTCTTCTTGCCGGTCCGATTCCCTCAATGTCATCAAGAATCGAACGTACCTGGTTAATGCTTCTTAAGCTTCTGTGATATTCAATGGCGAATCTGTGTGCCTCATCCTGTATTCGGGTTATAAGTTTGAACGCCTCACTGTCCCTGCTTATGGGTATTTCGGTGTTATTATAATACAAGCCTCTGGTTCTGTGGTTGTCATCCTTTACCATACCGCATACCTTGATATCAAGTCCCAGCTTCTCAAGCACTCCCAGACAGATATTTACCTGACCTCTTCCGCCATCCATCATAATGAGATCCGGTACCGCATCAAAGCTTGAATCATTTTCATGTGTAAATCGTCTTGTGAGCACTTCCTCCATGCTCGCATAATCGTTCGGACCTATTACTGTCTTAATCCTGAATTTACGGTAATCATTTCTCTTAGGACGTCCATCCTGGTACACAACCATCGAGCCCACAGACTGTGCCCCGCTGATATTTGAAATATCGTATGCTTCCATGCGGTACGCACTCTCTATCCCGAGAAGCTCCTCTATCTCCTTTACCGCTCCGGTCGTTCTTCTCTTCTCACGCTGAAGCTTATCCAAATCCTGCGAGAGCACCATCTGAGCATTCTTCTCGGCAAGCTCGACTAACTTTTCCTTCTGTCCCTTCTTTGGTGCAACAATCTCAACCCTTGAACCCCTCTTACCGCTAAGCCATTCCTCAAGAACCGCCGCATCCGGAAGCTCCTCCTGAACCATAATCTGCCTTGGGACGAACGGTATTCCGGCATAAAACTGCTTTATAAAATCAGTTATAACCTCCGCTCTTGTGTCTGTTGCGGCGAGCTCCATGTTGTACTTATCCCTTCCTATAAGCCTTCCTTCTCTTATAAAGAAAGCCTGAACAACACAGGTTCTGCCATCGATTGCTGCAGCAATCACATCCTTATCAAGCATATCACTGTTGGTAATCTTCTGCTTCTGCGCCACAGCCTGCACACTCGACAGCAAATCCCTGTACACTGCCGCCTCCTCGAACTCAAGCCTTTCCGATGCTGCCTCCATCTTTTCCTTAAGTGAATTCATCACGGCAGTATAATTTCCGTTAAGAAATTCCAATGTCCTGTTAATATTTTCCCTGTATTCTTCCTTGGAAATATATCCCTGACATGGAGCATCGCATTGCTTTATATGATAATTGAGGCAAGGTCTTTCCTTTCCTATATCTCTCGGAAGGCACCTGCTGCAGGTCCTTATCTTGTATAATTTTCGCAGAAGCTCAATCGTGTCCTTTACAGCCCCTGCACTTGTATACGGACCGAAATATTTAGCCTTGTCCTTTTTTAACTCACGCGAAAAGAGGACTCTTGGGAAGTCCTCATTGATTGTCACCTTGATATACGGATATGTCTTGTCATCCTTCAGCATCGTATTGTACTTAGGACGGTGTTCCTTAATCAAGTTGCACTCAAGCACAAGTGCCTCAAGCTCCGAATCGGTGATTATATATTCAAAATAGCTTACATGACTCACCATCTGCTTAATCTTCTCAGTATGGTTCCTCGACGACTGAAAATACTGGCGTACTCTGTTCTTAAGGCTTATCGCCTTGCCGACATAGATTATGTTGTCGTGGTCGTCATGCATTATATAGACTCCCGGTTTGCCCGGAAGCTTCTTTAATTCTTCCTCAATTACGAACATTGCTGAATCACTCCCTATAGCCGGGTGTCAACCACAAGTCCTTTCACGTCCTGTGCCGTAAGCTGAAGCTGTGCCACCATAAGTCCCATCGACTTCTCAATTGTCTGTGACGCATTATCTGAGCCTATCTTTCCTACCTCATCAAGCATATCGTCAAGTTCATACATAAGCTCATCATTTCCTTCGTCCTTGTGTGCCTCACCCTTTGCTTTCTCGATGCGCTCTTCCATCTCCTGCTTTTCCTGTTTCTTTTCAAGCGCCTCTTCTTTCTTATTGTCCATATCTTCATCTATCTTGTCAACAGCATCCTGCATAACATTAGATATTATTTCCTTTGAAGCGGCATCAATAATCTGCTCTCCCTGCTTCTTCGCATCGTACATTTCATGAGACTTAAGACGCTCAATTCCCATGTTGCGGTTGAATGCATAATCTCCCGCAATGCTTATATTGTTGTCCCTTATCTTATCAGTATACACCTTCTCATATGCATCTAACTGCAGCATTCTGCTGTGATAATCCGAGAGTCCGTCAGCATAGAGTTCCTTATACCTTGCATATTCATCCTCCGTCAATACAGCTTGAGGATTGCCCATCGAGTCTCTTCCTTTTCTGAGAATTTCAAGATCCGCTGCCTCCCGGCTGCCCTCAGACACATTATATATCTCATTCGTGTTCTCTTTCTCCTTGCGGATATCCTTAATCATGCTTCTTGACTCCTGATTCTCCGCAAGCAGCGACTTGGCATGTGCACTGCTCTCAGCAATAGTGTCATCTATCTCCTTATCATGGTTGTAGGCATCAAGCATAAGCTCCATAGCCATGCTTCTTGCCTTCTTTCTCTTCTCCTCAACCAGATCCTCGCCGAGATTAAGCTGACTTCCATTGATTGTAAGTCCGTTCCCCGATGAAGCATTCTTTGCTGCTCCGTCCTGTGTGTTACCCTTCCCGACAGTCTTATCCGCCGATAACTCTGTATTTTTCATATCCGTCATGCCGGTATTATTGTCAATTCTCATGAATTCATCCTCCATAGAACAAAATTTTCTACTACGATTCCGGTGTCAAAACATGCTTTCACAGCTTTAATATGTATATCCTGTTATAGTTATGCATATCACGACTTTTGGAAGAAGCTTGGTTGTTCTTTTGACTCTGTTTATCGTACAGCCACAGACGGCATGGATGCCGGCTGAGTTGCAAACAGCCACGGAGGGCTGATTTTGCAACGGTGGCGGAAGCAGAAATAATTATTTCAGAGTCATTAGAACAACCTGCTTCGTACAACGGAGCTGATATGCATAATCATAACAGGATATACACATAAAAATGCCGATACAATCCGTTACAGATTATATCGGCTTCTTATATGGCTTAATTTATATCTCCGTCAGCTTTTTCCGCGTCTGCATCGGTGCTTACCTCAGCAATACTCTGTTCCGGCTGACCTGCTTCAGTTCCACTCTGTTCAGTGCTGTCCGGCTCTGCATCACTCTGCCCGGTCTTATCCGGCTCCGGCTTAATTCCCTTGACTTCATTAAATATCTGCATGAACTCCTTACCCGTGATTGTCTCCTTCTCAATGAGGAAATCAGCTACCTTATCAAGAACATCCCTGTTCTCGGCAAGCATCTCCTTAACCTTGGCGTAGGCATCCTTGAGCACAAGCTTCACTTCATCGTCAACCTCTGCCGCAGTCCTGTCCGAACAGTTAAGCACCGTTCTTCCATCAAGATACTGATTCTCAACCGTCTCAAGTCCCATAAGTCCGAATCTGTCCGACATTCCGTAGAGTGTAATCATATTGCGGACAAGCTTGGTTGCACGCTCTATATCGTTTGAAGCACCTGTCGTTACGGAATTAAAAACAATATCCTCAGCGGCACGCCCGCCTAAAAGGGTATATATCCTTGTCATGAGTTCTTCCTTGCTCATGAGATACTTCTCTTCCTCAGGCACCTGCATGGTATATCCCAATGACCCCATGGTCCTCGGAACAATCGTTATCTTCTGAACAGGCTCCGCATTCTTGCTGAGGGCGGTTACCAGTGCATGTCCCACCTCATGATATGATACAATCTTCTTCTCCTGAGGGCTTAAGAGTCTGTCCTTCTTCTCCTTGCCTGCAATGACCACTTCAACCGATTCAAATAAATCCTTCTGGCTCACAACTCCGCGTCCGCTCTTAACCGCGTTGATTGCCGCCTCGTTAATCATGTTGGCAAGATCCGAACCCACCGCACCTGCCGTTGCGAGAGCTATTGCCTCTAAGTCAACCGTATCATCCATAAGCACATCCTTGGAATGAACCTTAAGAATATTCACACGTCCCTTAAGGTCAGGCTTATCAACAATGATTCTTCTGTCAAAACGTCCCGGTCTTAAAAGTGCCTTATCAAGTACATCCGGTCTGTTGGTTGCAGCCAATATAAATACACCCTTTGACGGGTCGAAACCATCCATCTCAGCGAGAAGCTGGTTGAGCGTCTGCTCTCTCTCATCATTGCCTCCGCCGTATCTTGAATCACGGCTCTTACCTATGGCATCAATCTCATCAATAAATATAATACACGGTGCCGACTGCTGTGCCTGCTTAAAGAGGTCACGCACTCTCGATGCACCAACACCAACGAACATCTCCACAAAATCCGAACCTGAGAGTGAGAAGAAAGGAACCCCCGCCTCACCCGCAACAGCCTTAGCAAGAAGTGTCTTACCTGTTCCCGGAGGACCTACAAGCAATGCCCCCTTAGGGAGCTTCGCTCCGATATGTGTATACTTTGCAGGGTTGTGAAGGAAATCAACAATCTCCGTGAGAGACTCCTTAGCCTCATCCTGACCGGCAACATCCTTAAACGTAACACCCGTCGACTTCTCCATGCCGTACATCTTGGCATTGGACTTGCCGACACCCATCATTCCTCCACCGCCGGACATTCTCCTGAACACAAAGCTGAAAATGAAGTATATAAGCACCCATGGCACAATATACACGAGCACAAAATCAAGAATCGACGAACTCTTGTCCTGTATCTGCACACTGTACTCGATATCATTATCCTTTAGGTACTGTATCACCTCTTCGTCATATATATAGCCCGTATAATATGACAGCTTAAGTCCCTCTATAGGCTGAGTCTTTGGTGTAATCTCTATTACATCCTGATTATACACAACCTTTGACACATTTCCATTGTCGAGCATCTTCAGAAAATCCGAATAGCTTATCTCCTGACTGGTGCTGTTATGAAGAAATGTGTTAACGCAGCTGATACCCAATACCGTAATCACACCTGCGATAAGCAGTATGAGTATAGTCTGATTAAAACGATTACCCTTATTACCGTCCTTGTTATTATTCTGATTTTTATTGTTTTTCTCGTCCACGAAACAATCTCCCAATTTTATTTAGTATCGTATGACTCCTGATTTTACGCCTGCTGCACGATACTTCACATATCATACCATTATCTACCATAATAAATCAATATGGTTATTGTGAAAAAAGTGTTAAAAATCCTGCTCCATATTAGTATGCCCTGATTATCATTTTATGACATGAGGCTGAGGTGTCAAAATCTGACAAATTAAATTTATTAATATATAAGGCTGTGCTCATGCATATCAGCTCCCTTGTACGAAGCAAGTTGTTCTACGAACTCTGCACTATACTCTATTCACGCCCGCCACCGTTGCAAAATCAGCCATCCATGGCTGTTTGCAACTCAATCGGCATCCATGCCGCTTGTGGCTGTACAGCATACAGAGTTCCAAGAACAACTACGCTTCTCCCAAAAGTCGTGATATGCATGAGCACAGCCCTATATACACATTTACTTTTTTTAGCAGATTTTGACACATCATTATGCCACAATCAATATTATGATAAAGAAAATTAAATAGGAGATTGAAATTACTTTATTTTTTTTCTATAATATCTAAGATGTTAAATATGCACAAACTTAATTGTGTAATATTTTATATTTATGTATATCGCGACTTTTGGAAGAAGCGTAGTTGTTCTTAGGACTATAAATACTAACCCAGCTGGAGCCAACATGGATGTTGGCTCAGAAGCAATGCATACAGGGATGTATGCTTTGCTTCGGCAGCGAACACTGTTAAACATATTTATATAGTCCTTAGAACAACTTGCTTCGAACAACGGAGCTGATATATATAAACATAAAATATTACACACTCACAGATTACCTTTTAACATTGTTCCTTTATAATATGTCACAATCATAAAAAGAAATGAGGTTCCCCCATGAAAAAGACAGGCTTCGATAATGATGCTTATGTAAAAATGCAGTCCGAGAAGATTTCCGAACGTATCGCAAAGTTCGGCGGCAAGCTCTACCTTGAATTCGGCGGCAAGCTTTTTGATGATTTTCATGCTTCCCGTGTACTTCCGGGCTTTAAACCGGACAGTAAGATTGTCATGCTCTCCAAGTTAAAAGACAAGGCAGAGATAGTTATCGCAATCAACTCAAGTGATATAGAAAAAAACAAAGTAAGAGCCGACCTTGGCATCACTTATGATATGGATGTTCTTCGTCTTATTGACGCATTCCATGACTATGGTCTGTATGTCGGAAGCGTTGTACTCACACGCTTTTGCAATCAGCCGAGCGTTATAGCTTACCAGAAGAAGCTTGAGGCTCTCGGTATCAAGGTGTACCGTCATTATCCGATTGAGGGCTATCCTTCCAATATTCCTTTCATCGTAAGCGACGAGGGCTACGGAAAGAACGATTACATTGAGACAAGCCGCTCACTTATCGTTGTCACCGCACCGGGACCCGGAAGCGGTAAGATGGCAACCTGTCTTTCTCAGCTCTATCACGACAACAAGCGCGGTATCTCCTCAGGTTATGCTAAGTTTGAAACATTCCCTATCTGGAATATTCCGCTTGACCACCCTGTCAACCTCGCATACGAGGCAGCCACTGCCGACTTAAACGATGTCAACATGATAGATTCCTTCCATCTTGCGGCTTATGGCGAGACAACCGTCAATTACAACCGTGATATAGAGATTTTTCCTGTTCTCAACACAATGTTCGAGAGAATTCTCGGCTCCTCCCCATATAAGTCGCCTACCGATATGGGTGTCAACATGGCGGGCTGCTGCATAGTGGATGACGAAGCCGTGCGTGAAGCTGCGAATGAAGAGATTCTTCGCCGCTACCATAATCTTCTCTGCCAGAAGCGTCAGGGAACAATCGGAAATGAACCTATATATAAGCTTGAACTCCTCATGGACAAGGCAGGTATAAAGCCATCCGACAGACCTTTAGTGCCTGCAGCCCTTGAACTTGCGTCACGCACCGGCAATCCTGCAGCCGCCATAACGCTTTCCGATGGAACAGTCATAACAGGTAAGACAGGTTCTCTCCTCGGTGCATCCTCAGCTATGCTCCTGAATGCGCTTAAGACACTTGCCGGAATACCTGATGAGATTGACCTTATTTCACCTAAGGTTATAGAGCCTATACAAAAGCTTAAGGTAGATTATCTCGGCAACCACAATCCTCTTCTCCACACCGATGAAGTTCTCATTGCGCTTTCAATATGCGCCGCCGACGATGTAAACGCCCGCCGTGCATTTGATAAGCTCTCCGAGTTAAACGGCTGTGATGTCCATTCAACCGTGATACTCTCATCGGTTGACCGTGACATATTCCGCAAGCTCGGTGTCAACCTCACATGTGAGCCGGAATACCAGACAAATAAGCTTTATCACAGATAACATCCACTGTTATCTGTCCCGGTCAAAAATTTTAGTATAAAAATTACAATATTTGTTTGACTTTTTTCTATTTAGTATTTAATATTTATATGTTAAATGAATATCGTCACTGCAAGGTCGCAGAAACAGCATACATACAGTATGCGTTTTTGTGACCTTAATTTTTTTAACAAAAAGCAATAAAATTACGAATAATATAAAGTCAAAAGCAATAAAATTATAATTCCATTCAAAATAAGTTTGTAGTAGAATGTAGAATATTGTTTTTAAAAATACAACTTAAAATATACGGAGGTTCGTCATGGTAAAGTACGTTTTTGTAACAGGTGGTGTAGTATCAGGTCTTGGCAAAGGTATCACCGCAGCATCACTCGGCCGTCTCTTGAAGGCGAGAGGCTATTCAGTAACAATGCAGAAGTTCGACCCTTATATCAACATTGACCCGGGAACAATGAATCCTATTCAGCACGGGGAGGTGTTTGTAACGGACGACGGAGCTGAGACGGACCTTGACCTCGGACACTATGAGCGCTTTATAGATGAGAGCCTTGGAAAGAATTCCAATGTTACATCCGGAAAAGTATACTGGTCGGTACTTTCAAAAGAACGCCGCGGAGATTTCGGCGGAGGAACCGTTCAGGTTATCCCTCACATCACCAACGAGATCAAGAGCCGCCTTTTCCGTGACTATACAAGCGATGAGACAAAGATTGCGATTGTTGAAATCGGCGGAACGGTTGGCGATATCGAGAGCCAGCCTTTCCTTGAAGCCCTTCGCCAGTTCCAGCATGAGGTCGGCAAAGAGAACGCCATATTCCTTCATGTAACATTAATCCCTTATCTCAAATCCTCAGGCGAGATGAAAACCAAGCCAACACAGGCAAGTGTAAAGGAACTTCAGGGAATGGGAATCCAGCCTGACATCATCGTCTGCCGTTCGGAGTACCCGCTTGACAAGGGCATCAAGGACAAGATTGCCCTCTTCTGCAATGTCCCAAGCTCGCATGTACTTCAGAACCTAGACGTTGAATACCTCTATGAGGCCCCTCTTGCGATGGAGGAGGAGCATCTCGCACAGGTAGCATGTGAATGTCTTGGTCTTCCTTGTCCTGAGCCTGACCTCACTGACTGGAAAGCCATGTGTTCTGCGCTCAAGCACCCTAAGGGAGAGGTATCTGTTGCCCTCGTCGGAAAATACACACAGCTTCACGACGCTTACATCAGTGTTGTCGAGTCATTGAAGCACGGTGGCATCGCAAACAGCGTATCCGTCAATATTAAATGGATAGATTCAGAAAAAGTAACTGCTGATAATGCTGCTGAAATGCTTGGAGATGTATCGGGAATCATCGTACCCGGCGGTTTTGGTGACCGAGGAATTGAGGGAATGATTCAGTCAATCCGATATGCCCGCGAGAACAAGATTCCTTTTCTTGGTCTCTGCCTCGGAATGCAGCTCACAATAGTTGAATTTACAAGGGACGTTATCGGTTACAATGATGCCCACAGTGTGGAATTCCTTCCGGGCACCACACATCCTGTCATTCATCTCATGCCTGACCAGGAGGGAATCGACGACATCGGCGGAACCTTAAGACTGGGCTCATATCCTTGTATCCTTGATGATAGTTCTAAGGCTTACGCTCTCTATGGCAGTAAAGAAATCCACGAAAGGCACCGCCACAGATATGAGGTCAACAATGATTTCCGTACCGTACTCACCGAAAACGGCATGCTGCTCTCCGGAATATCTCCTGACGGAAGAATAGTGGAGATGGTTGAATTAAAAGACCATCCATGGTTCATCGGAACACAGGCACACCCTGAGTTCAAGTCACGCCCTAACAGACCGCATCCGCTGTTCCGGGGATTCATAGAGGCGGCACTTGCAAAGCAGGAGCAGGATAAAGAATTATAATTTATAGAAAATAATAACGAACGTCAAATTAAAAATCCATGGTATTTACCACTTACATGGACTAAACATTGCGATAAGCTTCATAGTCCATTAAATCGTGTTAAATACCATGGATTTTTATTTTCTTTTAAGGATATATAGGTGATTCTTTCCATCCTTCGACGGGCTCATATTGCAGGATGGAGTAATAAGCTTCTTTCCTTGGTTCTTGTCCTCTGCAAGCTGCATCAGTATAAAGCAGAATATGAGATTATTGCCTTTTTTGCCTTCAACTTCGAGATAGAAGTTATACTCTGTGTTCTCCTCAAGTCCTGAGAAATTATCAATTATTTCTTTTATATAGTTCCAATTATGATACTCGTCGGTTATGGTGTAATTCGGATTCTGAAGCGGTGATATCTCGTCCTGTTCTTCCATATCCCTGTTCTCATCCTCGGCAGTGTCCTCATCCCGGCAACGGCTGTACTCAAATACAGGCTCCGATACAGCATCGCCATGTGTCTCTTTGATGTACGAAGCATTGTGAATCATGTCGTTGAACCTGACCAGCAGCTTCTCATAATACTCCTTGTCAATTCCGAACTCCTCTGTCGGATTGTACTGTCTTGCATCCTCATTCATCCTCTCAACGAACTGCTCGACTGCTTTCTCCATATTCATGACTTCAATGCGATATGACTGTTGTATTTGTCTGATTTTGTTGAGTTTTTCCTCCTGCGCGGCTATTTTTTCCTCAAAAGCGGCATAAATTTGCCCATCGTCCTTGTCGAGCAGGCTTTTTATCTCCTCTATTGTGAAGTCCGCCTCCTGAAAGCTCTTGATTTTCACATACAAAAGTGCCTGCTCCTCGGAATAATAGCGGTATCCCGTCCAGTCATCCACTTTCGCCGGCTTCAGCAGATTGACGTGATCGTAATATCTTAATGTCTGCGTTGTACAATTACACAGCTTTGAAAATTCTTTGATTGTCATATCGTCTCCTCCTTACAGAGCAATTACACCATTACAGTGCCCTGTAAGGTCAAGAAGTTTTTTGAAAAATTTTCAGAGAATATACTCCATCATGGTTTCCTTAGATATCTTTTTTCTCAGCTCTGCGAATATTCATCTTTATACCCCTGCATACTGCAAGCATTGCTTGCAGTATTGCCACCAATAAGTACTTTGAAAATTTTATTTTCAAACTTCCCACTCCCATATTACATTTTTGCAATACTCTCTGACCGAGCATAGCTTAAAGTATTCTTCTTCTCTCGGAATCCATTTGTCCTCAAACATCTTAAGTCTCTGTTCTCCGACGCGGGTTCTGATCCGCTCAATCTGTTTTTTGCAGTCAATGTCAAGAAATATCCTGATAAACCTCATTGCACCTATGTCATCTTCAGCCCCGCACAGTCTTTCATACGCTCCGCGAAGCTTCGGATGGCATGAATATGTACCTTCTATTATGTTGATATTTCGAGCCGGCATTATCTGAGTGTCCCCGTAATCCTGAGTGTGGCACACAAACGGCCTGTACTCAATATCAGTGCCGTTTTCAAGCGGCTTGATTATCTCGGACATAAATCTGCCGAAGCTGATATTTCCGCCCGGCTCCTTCATCCTTTCATCGGTCTGCTCTGCTGCCGGAAGATAAAAATCATCCATATGAAATACATTGCAGGTAAACTTTTCACTTATCAGCGATGCCAAGGTTGTCTTTCCGGCACCACACCTGCCGTCGATCACGAGAAGTACACGTTCGTTGTTTTTTTCCGAGGTCTCAAGCTGTGAAATTATATCTCTTATAGTATCATTCATATCAATCCGCTATTTCTGTGTAACCTTCTGCGAAGCTGCCTCTTTGTTCTCGTTTCCTATGCTGAAAGGAACAACCTTGGCGCGCTTCAACGCAACCATTATTGCAGGAATTAAAATTAACTGCACAATGATTCCCGGTATCGCATTCAAAAAAGCGCCTGAGATGAATGCGTTCCAGGTAAACATATTTCCGCCGACTCCGAGCAGCACAACCATTGCAACCGCCCACACCATTCTACCTGCAAGCATCGCTGCCACAAGAGATATGTAGAGCATCTTAGTGCACTGCCACTTTGCGTGGCTGTATAAAAATCCGCTCACAAAACCGTACATCGCCATCTCGAAAGCCATCGCAAGTGCCGTCGGGTATATAGGCGGCATTCCGAATAACAGACTTCTCACAATCGGAAGCAGGAATCCTATAACCGCTCCATACTGCCAGCCCACGATGAATCCGCAGAGAAGCACCGGAATATGCATCGGAAGAAGCATTCTTCCTATTGCCGGTATCTGTCCCGTAAGGAACGGAAGCACAATTCCCACCGCAAACAGCATCGCTGTAACAGCAAGTTTCTTTACATTTTTCATAAACTATCTCCTCCTAAGTTTTTCTTTATATTACGTTGTGAAGTATAATACTAAAGTCAGGTTTAGGTTCAAGTATTTTCTTAATTAATATCTGGTTTTCTTGGAAAAATAAAATACAGTGAGCAAATCGGAAACTCCGTTGTATATAAGCGCAATACCGATTATTCTGAACAAAAGCTCCGCTGTTCCGAACGGATTGATAAGAATCAGCACGCCAAAAACAAGACTAAGTACGGAGATTACAAGTACTGTTATGCTTCCGTCCGCTCTGTACTTCATCATGTCAAGTGCCTCCTGAAGCTTGACGATTCCGCTTATGACAATCAATATTCCCAATATAAACGGTACAATCGATATGATAACTCCTGCTCCGAAGTACAGGAATGCCGCAATGGCAAAATAAACTATTCCTTTAATAACTCCGCCGTTTCCGACGCTGTACTTGTCCTTAAAATACGATACAAGCGATACAACACCCATGACTGCCGCTACAATCGCAAGAATATGCACTACCGTTACAAGTGCCGTTCCCGGCTTGATGAGAAGCACAAAACCAAGTATCAGATACGCGATTGATGACCACACAACATCCTTACGGATTTTTTCAAATAAATTCATATTCTCCTCCATTTCCGCAGATACATTCTACATTCATGTCTGTTCTGCCTTAAATTTTCTGAATATAGTATAAGTATACCACCTTCCTGCCAAAACAGATATTACATTTTCATAAAATAAGACCTGCTATTCACTGACCGTTTTAGCATTAGGATATATTTTTTCCATCTTTGCATCATCATAATGCTCATCCATCCATACCTGCCACTTATCGGTCGCTTCCACATTCTTTTCCCTCTCATCGTACCTTATAAGAGCAAGCCCCGATACAACCATGTTGCACAACATAAACACAATGAGAACCCATGTCGCAATTTTACCGATTATGACAGGTATCTTCTCAATGAGTGCCGAAGCTCTCGGATAGAGAAGCTTGAACCACACAACCGCCGCTATCCCCCAGAAGAAACAGTACAGAAGATTTATTCTGCCTCCGAGATTAAAAGGAATCTTGCTGTAATCCCAGAACACCTTTCCGAACACTATCTCTGTGAATACGCTGCAAAGATACTCGTAAGCTCCGCCGAGAAGCGTACCAATCATGAACAGAAAGCTGTCGCTCTTATTGCGGTATTTATACAACATTGCTGTCGCCGCAGCTATCGCAAGCCCCCAGACTATGCTGAACGGTCCCCACACAACGCTGCTTCTGCTCATCCACACACCGGCGGTTATTCGGCAGAATATGGTCTCAGTTATGTCTCCCAAGAAAGCTCCGATAAAGAAAAGCATTACCACTTTATAGAAATCACAGCCCTGCGCAAACACAGTCTTATCTTTAGGTGCCGCCTCTACCTTGGCTGCCTTCGGATATGCCTTGTGTATTCGCCTCTGCATCCCCCTGTCAATCGCTTTTGCCATCCTGTGTCCGACAGATGCTATGGCGTCATTTGCCTCCTCCCATCTCTCAGGATGCCTGCTCTTTCCCTTTGCAAGAATATAAGAAGCCAGAACATCCACACAGAGGACGGCTATAAGTACTATAAGCACAATATGAAGCAGCAACTGCGGAATCCGGCTCACAAGCTTAAGCAGCAGTCCGTTTCCGAATCTTACAATCACAAACCCCAATGCACCTTTTATGAGCGAGAACGGTACACAAATATACCCGTCAAGATTCCATTTAATATTGCTGTAATTCCACCATCTTTCGTGATACACCCTCTCAATTAACTTTCCGGCAGCGAGCTCTATCACCGCAGCATACACCGTCGCAAAAATAAACAGCCATACTCCCGTAAGTTCCTGCAGTCCTACGGTCATCAGCACAGCGCCGATTCCATACACAATACACAGCGGTCCGCTGACAAGGCCTCTGTTGACAAAATGCTTCTGTCTTAATGCCGCATAGATTGTCTCAAACAGCCAGCCAAAAAAAGAATAGATAAAAAACAGCCACAGCAATTCGTACACCGAAAAATTATTCATCGCGTTGTCCCTTTCTTTTATAAATGTGTCATCCTAAAATTACAGTACATTACAATTCTATAACATTTCCGCCCTCAGTCTTTTTGCAGGTGAAGAAAAGTATCTGTGCATCCTTTGCATACTCCCCAAGAAAATCAAGAGCATGCTTCATTCGTTTCTCATCATACTGCAGAAGAATATCGTCGAGCATCAGAGGAAGTCTCTCACCATTCTCCGTTATAAGTTCGGTCATGGCAAGCCTTAAAGCGAGATATGCCTGGTCGGTCGTTCCACTGCTAAGGAACTTCCACTCATGGTATACTCCATCCTTCTGCTTAGCCTGAATGGAATACTCCTTATCAACCATAACCTTATCATATCTGCCGCCTGTGAGCCTGTTAAAAATCTCTGCCGTCTTTTCATTGAGAACGGGTCCGAAGCTTCTGCTTATATCATCGACTGATGCCTGCATATTCTCCTCTGCAATCACCAAAGCATCATACAGTTCCTTCTTGACATTATACTCCTCAGACAATTCCGAGAGTGTCCTTTTAAGCTCATTCTCGTCATGTTCCGGGCTCTGCATCAATGAGAGGAGTTCCATCTGCTGTCCTCTTATATCTTCGATAAGCGCATCAACCTCCTCAATCGACATCCCGGCATTCCCAATTCCTGTAAAGCCGTCAATTTCCACGTCGATTTCCGCAAGTCTGACATCATTTCTTCCAAGCTCTGTCTCAAGCTTTTTTATTCTATCATCAAGCTCAGCCTCAGCGTTATCTTCATCAATTTCCTTTCCCTTAAGCCTGCCCGCATATGTTGACAGCTTATCGCGAAGCTCAGTATATTTTCTTCTGACCTCCTCAGGATTATCTTCACCTGCATACTCAGCATACGCTGCATTGTCCCGCTCAAGCTCCTTCATGACATTCTCGTACATTCTCTGATTAAGTGCCGCCACCTCATTTTTCTCAAACAAGTCATTAAGCTCGTCCTTATCCTTAACCCCATAGCGCTGATATATACTTTCAAGCTCAACACAGCACTGTCTGAGATTTTCCCTTGTTATTGTCTCATAATCACAGTTGATGTCAGGATAAATCCATGCACCTCTGTCAAAAAGCCTCTCCTTCTCACGTTCAAAATTATTGTTTCTTATGCGGCTTTCTTTTGAAAGTCGTTCAGCAATTTCCTTTCCCTGTGCCACTTGTCCGTCGTGCTCCTCAGTCTGCCTTTTATATCTGCCAAACAGCAATGCACCCACACCCGCCGTCAAAAATGCTCCTATGAGAAAGAACTTTGATACCGTGAATGTAAGAACCGCAAATACAACTGCCGCAAGCATAGCTGCTGCACTTATGATAAGATTGGTCTTGGGAATGTCCTTTATTCCCTCAAGCACTTTTCGCCCGTCAAGTTCTGCCTTCTCGGCAGCTTTTTTTTCGTCATAAGCCGGTTTATATGCACTGCTTATACGTTCATTAAGGAGCATAAGTTTCTCCTTTTTAGCTTCGAGTGCCGCCGCTTCGCTTACATCCTTTCTGTCTATGGCATCCCCTTTGGTGAGTTTTCCCTTAAGTTCTTCAGCCTGTGCTCTCTTGGCACTCGCTGCATGATTTAGTTCGTCCGCATGATTGATGTAATCGGAAGCCGTATCGTAGCTGTAATTTTTTCCCCTGAATAAATCTCTCTCCTTAAAAAGCCTTATTCCCTCCTCCTTTAACACCTTAAGCTGTCCCATATCAGCTCTCAGTCTGTCGTTTTCGGCATTTATATTCGATTTTTCCGTCTCAAGTGCCGCCTTTTTCTCAAGCCTTTTAAGCACTTCCTTTTGATTTACGGCTTCTGTAAGTCTCTCATCAAGTCTTCCCTTTTCCGCCTGATACTCCGTCTGCCTCTCTATCAGCTCCTGCGTTCTTGTAAGTTCATCCTTAACATTTTTCTTCTGCTCATCAAGCTCGATAAGCATTCCCCTGCTTCCGCTCTTTGAGCGCAAAAGCTCCTTTGCCTTTGTCAGCCTCCCGACAACCTTAGACTGTGACACATTCTCATCCATCGTAGTCACAAGATTAGACAGCTTAACGGCAATGTCCTCATTCGTCTGTCCATTGTTGGTAAAGCCGCCAAAGCCGCTTATAAACACGCTTTTTTCAAAGCTCCCGACATCTATCCCGAAGAATCTGTGTCCTATCTCCTCATCGCGTCCTAACTCTATCTCCTGCCCTGTCTGTGCATCGTAGAGCTTCACGTCATCTGTTTTTATTGTCTTTTTAAATACCTTGCGTATACGATAGCTTCTCTCAGCGCATGTAAATTCAAGCTCCCCGCACATCGCCGAACCATCCCACGGCGTATATTTCTTTCTCAGACTCTTGCTTATATCAGAACTTTTCTCCTGAGCTGTTCTTCCATAAAACATCATCTCGATAAACGCCATTATGGTTGATTTTCCCGCCTCATTATCACCATATATGATATTCATTCCGTCACAAAAATCGAGTCTGAAATTCTTAAGTCCGCCGAAGCTTTCTATATTGATGCTGTCAATTTTCATCTACTCCCACCTCCCCTTCAAATGCCCTTATTCCAAGCTCAAGTGCCTTCCGATACAGTGCCGCCCCCTTTTCATTGCCGGCCTGCTCCTGCATTCTGATATTGTCAAGCATCCTTGCAGTGTACATTCCCTTTAGTGAGTTTTCCTTTGCAAGCTCCTCATAGTCAATTAAAAGTCTTGTATTATCCCTGAGCTTTATATAATAAAATTTTCCGAAAAGCTGCGCCGACAGCTCATCAACCGAGACCGCCGCCTCCTCGCTTATGTCCCCGGTCAGCGTCACTTTGTAGAGATTATCCTCGGCCCTGTTTTCGGTGAGAAGCACCGCAAATTCATCGTCCTCAGTCACACTCTGCGCCGCACTGCATATTCTGTCAACAACCTGTGCTCTGTTAAGTGCCCCCGTGACATCCACATTAACATGATAATACCGTCTTCTCGATGTACTGACATACTCGGCTATCAGCTCATGCCTGCCAAGCAGCTGCTTAGAAAGCTCCCCTGTATAGAACCCCCGTATGCCTTCCTCGTCAAAGCCCTGCCCTTCTGTTGTTCCCGAATATGCATACAGCGTATCCCCGATTCTCTGAACTCCCGTCTGCTTGTGAACATGTCCAAGCGCGAGATAATCAATGCCGCTCTTTTCGATATCCGAATCCGTTATGGCGTTGTACTCACTCTTTCCGTTCTTCCCGACAAGCTGACCGTGAAGTATTCCTATATTGACAAGTTCATCCTTTGGAAGTCTCACACCCATGAGAAGCCTGTTCATCACAAAGCAGCTCTCAAATCCACACCCCCATATACGGTACCCCTTATCCGCACGCTCAATCACTCTCGGTGTTCCGTTAAAAATTGTTACATTATCACTCCAGCCCTCGTCCCTGTAAGGGGATGTGATGGTATACGCATCATGGTTGCCGGGTGCTACATATACATCGGTCTGCGGTATACTTCCGAGTGCGCTCTTTACCTGCTCCACAACTGCCGCATCAACATTCTCATTGTCAAACAAATCCCCCGCTATAAGCAGAATATCAACTGCCTCGTCACGGCAATACTCGACAAGACTTAAAAAGCTTTGAAGTATTTCCGCCTTTCTCTGTCTGCTCTTAAGCTTATTTAATGCAAATTCCATGCCGATATGTACATCGGCGCAATGAACATATTTCATACCTGTTTTTCCTCCTCATCGTCATATATATTCAGTCAATTATATTCGCAATCCGCTTTGCTGCCTGCTCATATAAAATCAATGCTTCGCATTTTATTTTATAAATCTTTCGTTGCCAAATTTCACACAAAAGGTTATATTATATTTGCGCATTACAATGCTTTATTACATTTAAGGAGTTCCCTTTATGCCGGAAAATCGTAAAACCAACTTTATCCGCCAGGGCACAATACTTGCCATGGCATCAATTATAGTACGAATGATAGGTATCGTCTACCGCATTCCTGTTGCCAATATTATCGGCGACGAGGGCAACGGTATCTACGGTGCCGCTTATGAAATATACAACCTCGCCCTTATCCTTTCATCATACAGTCTTCCGCTTGCGGTATCTAAGCTTTTGTCAGCACAGCTTGCAAATAAAAACTATAGAACCGGAAAAAAGATATTCGCAGCATCATTTATATTCTCCTGCATCTCAGGAGGAATCATGGCACTGCTTATCTTCTTCGGTGCAGGCTTTATTGAGAAGCATTTCTACAGCAATTTTACCGGAATATCGATTCCACTCAGAGTTCTTGCAGTAACCATCTTCGTCGTTGCTCTGTTAGGAACACTCAGAGGCTTCTTCCAGGCAAGAAAGACCATGATACCAACCGCGATATCACAGGTGCTCGAACAGATTGTAAATGCTGCCGGAAGTATATTCTTTGCATGGTCATTTATCCGCGGACATGCCGAGTCAGAGGTCGTCGCCGGATGGGGTGCAGCCGGCTCTACCATGGGTACACTTTTAGGTGCCGCAACAGGACTTTTCTTTCTCGTGTTTATATATATTATATATCGTCCTACCGTCAATTCACAGCTGCGTCGTGACAGAGGCGTGGACGATACAACCTACTTTGAAATTTACAGGATGCTGATTGCAACCATCATCCCCGTTATTCTCGGACAGACGGTGTACCAACTTAGCGGCGTTATCGACAGCATGATGTTCTCTAAGCTTGCCACAGGTGACAACGTATCCACACTGTACGGCGTATACAGCACCAAATACAAGCTGCTTGTGAATGTCCCTATCGCCATCGCATCAGCAATGGCATCATCGCTCATTCCTACACTTGTCGCCGCTTTTACCAAGGGTGATAAGTATGGCATGAAGAAAAAGATTGCAGTCTCAATCAAGGTCAACATGATTATCGCATTTCCTTGTGCCTTCGGACTCACATCCCTCGGCGGTCCTATAGTCCGTATGCTGTTCCCTTCATCAGACTATAAGCTTGGAGGATATCTCTTAGCAGCGGGAAGTGTCGCCGTCATATTCTACGCGTTGTCAACCGTTACGAACGCCGCACTTCAGGGAATCAACCTCATGCGCAAGCCCGTACAGCATGCCGCAATATCTCTTGCAATACATGTGGTCCTGATTTTTATACTGCTCAAATTCACGAAGCTCGGCATATACTCGCTCGTCATCGGCAACGTGACCTACCCGCTTGTCGTATGCGTTCTCAACGCCATAAGCGTCGAGCGCCACATACATTATCATCAGGAGTACAGGACAACCTTCATCGTTCCTGCCATCGCAAGCACAGTCATGGGTGCCTGTGCATACCTGATATACCGTGTCGGCTATGCAACAGTTCACTCTAACGTGATTGCATGTCTTTTATCCATCGTTGTTGCCATCGTTGTATACTTTGTTCTTATACTGCTTCTTGGCGGTCTTACCGAGAGCGACCTTCCCGATTTCCCTATGGGAATGCGAATCGGCCGCGTCGCAAAGAAACTTCATCTTATGTGATTTGGTTTGAAATAAACCTGCAAAACAGATTTCTGACAGCGCGGTTAAGCTTCCGCACTGTCAGTTTTTTTGTTCTCGAAATAGACGAAGCTGTCAACTGCATCTAAAATGTCCTTGAATGTGTCCCTCGGAGCCTCCTCAATATATCTGTTGAGTATCATCCGCTCCTTCTCACCCTTGTAGCGTCCGTAGAATATATCGTACAGATTGTGTCCTCTGACATAAATCCTGATATTCTCCATATTGTCCACAATATCCTGCCTGCTCCTTATCTCTATTCCAAGCTTTTCACACATTCGCTTCATGCTTCCAAGCCTGTAAAGATACTCACTGTACTTTAAGTAGAGAATATCATAAAATTGGTCTACGCTCTTAACAACACCGATTTTTGCCATAATCTCAGGCTGCAGAAAATAATTTTCAAAGGAATAATATTTTAAAATGAGTACATTTTTCTCCGTGACTCTCGGAAGATTTCCCTTATCCTCCTGTGCCCTGTTCCTATAATAACCGCAGAGCTGTCTTTTTAGCTCATCTGCATCCTTGGCATCACCGTCACGTATCATGAGGAACTGGTCTTTTATATAAATCTTGTTGATGTATTTGAGATTGGCATACGTCTTTATGTTGGTGCAACTGTTGGTCGCTATAATCGCAACTCTCCTAAGCTGGCCGTCCTCATCATAGGTTTCACTGTAATACTTTCTAAGAAGCAGCGGGAGTCTGCTCTCATCTTGCTTCCCCTCGACGAAAAATACAAAGCTCACGTTCATAAGGTCATTCGCCGAGTAGCCGAGGTCACTGAGAATGCGGTCTATATCCGGCTTCTCCCTCACCTGTGTATATCCCTCATTATCCATGTACACCTGCTTAATCTGTCTTGAATTAAAGTTGAAAATCATATTCGGCGAGTGCGTTGAGAAAATCACCTGATTTTTCTTCGATAACTTATACAAAATCTCGCCTGCATTCTTCTGCAGCTGCGGGTGCAGATAGCTCTCCGGGTCCTCAATCATAATAATGCACGGAACTCTGTCCTCATCATCGGCATAAGTCTCTAAAAGCGAGAGAATATACATGCTCTTTAAGCCCTCACCCATCTCAGATATGGTATTTGTAAAGCCCTGCGTCTCATTCTCGACATATACCTGTGGAATTGCATTCTTCATAAGCGCATCGTCGACCTTGAGGCACAGCCTGTCACGCCCGCCGTTCTTGATAAAATTATTGTTAAGCCTCTCCAAAAAGTTCTGCATGTCAAGCCTTGTGAGCTTATATTGAAAGAGTCTTGCCGCCTCAAAGATACTTAGTTCCGAAGCCTTCTTGTTCTCAATCATTCCTATGCACTGAAAGCAGTTATCACACTTCTTTCCCGCGTCGAACATACAGTTCCCGTCCGAGAGAAGCTTAAGCTCCTTACTGCCCAGAAAAATATCCCGCTGCAACGCCTCAAGCTCCCTGTCATGCGATATGAAATGCAGTGTCGGAAACACCTCCGGGATATACCTGTTGTCCTTCTTAACTCCGTCGAAATAGCGGATTTTCCCCTCCGCGTTTGCGATAAAAGTAAAAGACAACACTCCCTCACTGTCCTGCTGTTCCTTCACATAGGACGGCAGCTTTGCCCTGAAATCCTTCTCCCACGCCGAATACCTCTTGTAGTGGCTCACCACACCATACCTGTTCAGCAGCGTCAGGTCTGCCTGTGTAAGCTCAAGCCTCACCCCAATCTCAATATTGCTCCCCGCGGTGTTGAAGTCCTGCTTCTTGACGGTATACTGCCCCGCAACCGCCCTTATCGCGTCCAGTATGACCGTCTTACCAACACTATTCTTCCCGACAACGATGAACGCGCTCTCGATGTCGTTTATCTCAATGCTCCTTATGGACTTAAAATTCCTGATTGATAACGAAACAATTCTCATGCTGTATGCCCCCTTCCGGATATATATGGTGCCAATTAATGTGCGCTCCCCTTCCAGCTGTCAAACTTGTACTTCGAGCCGGTGAAGGTCTGTTCACTGTACAGCCCATAGTATCCGCTCATAAGATACCCCACCGCATTGCACACAAGAAAAAACGGAGCAGCCTCATATCCGAACAGCTCAAACGCAATAAGCATCGACGCAACCGGGCAGTTCGTCACGCAGCAGAACATTCCTACCATTCCGACCGCCGCTGCCGCCGAGGCAGGAAGCCCTATAAGCTGACCGACCACACAGCCGAGCGTCGCACCGACAAAGAAGGTCGGTACAATCTCACCACCCTTGAAGCCGCAGCCTATCGCAAGTGCCGTCAAAAGCATTTTGAGCAAAAATGCCGCCGGCGCAGCCTCCCCCTCTATGGCACGCTCAATCACGTGCATTCCCGCACCCATGTAGTCATCAGTTCCCAAAATTATCGTTATAAGAATTATAAGTGCGCTTCCCGCAATTATTCTAAGGTATTGATTCTTTATATACTTTTTAAAATATTTGCCCGCATTGTAAAGCATCATGCAGAACACAACGCTCACACCCGCACATATTATGGCAAGAAGCACCGTTCTCCCCATATTGAGAATAGTTATATCAGGAATTTCTTTTATGACAAAGGCTTCCGGGTTAATTCCCATGCTCGCCGAGAAATTGCTCGCTACAAGTGCTGCAAAAATACATGGCACAAGTGCCGCATAGTACATAATTCCAACCTGCACAACCTCTATCGCGAATATTGCCGCAGCCATCGGAGTTCCGAACAGTGCCGCAAAGGCGGCGCTCATGCCGCACATTATCATCACTTTTCTGTCCTGCTCATCAAGCCTTACAATCCTTCCGATCAGATTTCCGAGGCTTCCTCCGAGCTGCAGTGCTGCCCCCTCACGTCCCACGGACGCACCGAAAAAGTGGCTGACTACCGTTGAAAAAATGATGAGCGGTGCAACCCTTGACGGAACCTCGCCGCCCGAATGTATTCCCGCAAGTATAAGATTCGTTCCCTTATCGTTCTCATTGTGCAGAAGCTTGTACACCGTCACAATCACGATTCCGCCGACAGGAAGAAGCAGAATGAGCCATGTGTGCGCCATCCTGAATGTCGTGACAACCGTCATTGCCTTGGCAAAAAGCGTACTCACGCCGCCCGCCACAAGCCCGACAAGTGTTGCAAGTGCCAGCCACTTTAACAGTATAAGCAGGTTCCTTCCTATAGGTCTTAATGCCTTTATCCCATAATCTATTCTTTCGCGCATTGTTTTCCTCCATAAAAAAGTGCTAATGTATACAATACTGTTATCTTAACACATAATTAATCGCATGGAAATATGATTAAAATAAAATTGCGTTAAAAAGTGCTCCGAAAATCTCGTTTCCGGAGCACCCATATAATCATTTATCTGTTATCAGCATTATATTGTAAGTGTACAATTTAGTATACACCCTGAGCAAGCATAGCCGCTTCTAAGGTGTCCGCAGATTTACCGGGGTTTTGAGGTCGGTTGTATATCACATGTATAGAGTTATTGTCGGAGGATTTCGATTAACACCTGTTTTATAATAGGCTGTAAATTATGACATAATAATTGAAAAAAGGATTTCGCTATAATGTGCAGATTCTTTTCTTTTATTTTTCATGCAGGTACTCCCATTCCTGCTTTAGCGCACCTGATATCAATTGTACTCTTACTTTAGAAGTGAATTTTCTGTTTGCAACAGTCATTTTCAGTTTTGCCTTTTTGTCCCCAAAAACTATCTCCTTGGGAATAGAAATGCTTGAAGAGAACGTTATATATACCTCTCGTGTTTCATATGGCTGTAACAACAAGTTGTTAAAAATATTTTCACTATTTAGTCTCATATATTCTGGAATATGTGTGTGTATATTTAGGAACTTAATGTCATCACTATTAGTCACTACAATTTCATAAAAAGGCTTCGCCTCATATTCTTCATTCCCTAATTTCAAATAAATATCATTGATGCCACATGCTGTATTGGACTTATTTGTAATCTTCACTCTACATACAATAATACCATAGCAGATCAACTTATCTACTCTTGTAAAATAAACGCACTCGCCTTGACACGGTTTAATACCTATCCTAATTATCGATTTCAGCTCTCTTCCGATTGTAAAAAACAGAGAAACCAACGAAACACCAAGCGCAGAAACACTAATAATATTTTCATTAATAAATTCCATCATCTGTTGTACTTTTCCTATTTCTTTTTTTTGATTCTTTCAAGCTTTTTCGGTCACATTTAATTATTTACATTTAGATTATCAAAAATACTAATATTTCTTTTACTATTCTTAATTATTCTATTAGCATATTCTTTTCTATCTGTAGAAATTAATGATAGCCACCCTCTACCAGCCAAATCATCAATTGTTTGCTGCATTCTCTTAATAGGAATCGCTACCACCGCATATTCTTCTTGAAAGCAATAAATATACTGTGAGTCATTTAGCAATAAATATATATGCTTTTACATCACCCAAATCAGTCTGCATATATTTGCTTATTGTTATATACTCCATCTTTCTCATTTCCAAAATTCATCTCCATTATAATTATTTTTTATCATTATTTTATCTAAAGTCAAATTATATCTATAACTTACTGTGCCAATGACAAGTATGTAAAATTCTTGTCTATTTCCCCATCATGCATCGTTGGATTCACTCAACGATGCCGCTGCATCGACTTGTATTTTTCAAGTTAACCAACAACCTACAATATTCATGTAAATCATCGGTGCATCACACTACCTTAAAGCACAGGCTAAATTATGGACAAAGTGTAAAAGAATAGGACTCGTTATGTCTATTCCATATCAGAATTACATCACATTCCCTTTATACGCTTGTCAATAATCTCTTTGATTATTTTACCCTTTGTATTTTCAACTTGATAATCAGTAGATTCTATTTTGTTTATCGCCGCCCTTAACCGTTCCATATTGTCTATACTAATTGGTAATTTAGGATTCTTCTCTTTAAGAACCCTCAACACATTATCAACAGCAAATCTTGGCACGCCCAACTTCGATACAATTACCGCTTCCTTGCTTGATACCCCATAATAAATATAAGAAGGTAACATTTGTGCATTTTCTGTCTGCAAATCAAAGCTCACAGCCTGATATATATTTATTCCCCATGGCATATAAGACTTCATCTGGCTATTAAGATAACGATTGCATAAAGAAATTGCATCTTCATCGCTTTGCCCTGGTCTTTTAATTTCTTTCGCAATATCTCTTACCTTATCGCCATTTACCCAGCCCATAAGTAACTTAGCTATATTTTCTGGATCCAGCTTCCCTTGCCCTAACATATCAATTTTTATTTCAGGAATTTTTGCAATAATATTAATAATCTTTGTCAAACGCTCAATATTCTTAGTTCGAAGAATAATTTCTGAAGCCTTATACTCATGATCTCCGTTTTCTTTCAGTCCATGGATAAATGCACCTATTATAGATTTAACCTTTGTGTAACTTATATCACTAATACCTAATTCATCAGCCTTCGCCATATCCTCCTTTTTATTTTCGTTAACATGTCGAATATATTGTGTTACAAAAGTATTTAATTTTCTTTGTGCATTAATAAAACCTTCCTGTTTACTCAAACTATGATACAAATAAGAATCTGTTAATATTCCCCTAATTTTAGCAATATCTTTTGGGCTAATATCATAATCATAGCTAATGTTCAATATATGATTTATATATTGCAACAGATTTAATATTGGTGCATTATTTGGTTCTTTTAACACATTGTAGTCAAAACTTATAGTACTATTTCCCGTAAAATAAGCATTCAGTGAAGATATTACTTCTTTTAGATCTGATTCAATATATCTTTTCACCGTTGACTTGGTTTCTTTCCGGGAATTAGAATAAGAGAGAATAATATATCCCTCTTTATCCTTGTATGCTCTACCAGCACGCCCTGCTATATTCCAAAACTCAGCGTTTGATAAATCACCTTTATTACGCAATTTAACTGTATCAAAAATAACTGTATTAATCGGGAAATTCATTCCTTGCGCCAATGTTGTTGTTGCAAATATAAGTTTTATCTTATTGTTTCGAACTAATTCCTCGATAGTTTCCTTGACCAGACTTGATAAGCCAGAATTATGATAACAAATACCAAATTTCAAACATTCGATTAAAGGATCATTTTCTCCATTTTCTAACTTTACAATTTCTATAGCACGTTGAATTTCTTCGTCACAGTTCATATCAGGCAGCATACCTTTTTCTTCAAAATACATTTTCGTATAAGATGCCAATTTCAAAGTGGTACCTCTGCCACCACACAAAACTAAAATATTCCCTTCCTGTTCAATAAAATCATTCAGAACCACACAAAGTCGAACCGTATTATCAATACTATCTAATCCAAGCTCTTCTTTCACATCCTGCGGGTTCAAGTTCAAGGAAATTTCAACATCTTCTGTCCCCAATTGGTTTCTTGGTGATTTGTAAAATTGTAGAACAGATTTTGTTTTCTTACTATCAAGTAAATTACAACCAATATATTGTTTTGTTGGTGCCCACTCTATGGAAATAGTATCTGCATTTCTTGGTGAGTCGGCTAACCACTCACTAATTTCCTGAGCATTACTAATAAAGGGGCTTAATAAAAGAAAATTTGCCTCTTTCATATTTTGCTTTATAGATGATAAGACCAGTTCAAATTTAGAGCCCCGTGATTTGTCTCCTAAATTATGTGCTTCATCCATAATAACTAAACGAGTGTTTTGTATTGCCGGATGATTTTGTCTTACAAGTGCCTCTAATTTTTCAGGCGTACTAATTAATATATCAATATGCTCTCGCGCCAAAATTTCATTCTCTATCTCATCAACATCATAATATGGTAATGCTGTTTCTATATTAAAATTAAATTCCTTAAAATCACTTTGCAAATCAATTTTAACTTGATCAATAAGCGCATTAGTTGGAACAATATAACAAACTGTAGGATTAAAATCGGCTGTTTTATAGTTATGAATACTAAATAATATCTGCATCTCTGCCAACAACGACTTTCCTGCACTAGTCGGCATTCCAACAACAATACTCTTTTTAGGAGTTAACACATCCGAAATAACCTCTCTCTGAGATGGCAATAAAGAATATATGTATCTATTACCATTGGAAAGGTTTTCTTCGATAAACTTTCTTATTAATGGTGACTTTTCTGCAATGTTCCATATTGAATTTTCTGCTACTCTTTCATATGCATATCGCAACAAATGCCCAATAAGTTTCAAGTCAATGCTTTCATTATCCAGCAAATGAAATGCATTATATGAATACATATCAATAACACTATATATATCTTGATTTTCCGAGCTATCAATCTTACCGCTAAAAAGATATTCTTTTAAAACCGTCGTCAAATAAATTATATTTCCATAAGAAGCAATCTTTAGCCCAACCGGTATATCTAACTCAGCTTTTGCAAGTTCTTCCCTTTGAGCCTCATCCAAACAATCATTTGCTCTTTTGATAAAGGAATTTAACTGTGTCAATCCATCATAGTTTTTAATATTACTCATCAATAATACAATTAGATAGTATGTATCATATTCTAATTTCTGCATTGTTGGGAATTCATTGTATAAACTCATCATTTTGGTCAATTTAGCATTATATTCCTTAATAACCAAATCAGACATTGTCTGTCTATCTGCCATATAAGATAACATGCTATACATTACCAAGTATGACATATTTTCCCAACACTCATTATCATTAATCTGATCTAGAACTTGTTCATACAGGGATGCTACTGTTCCACATAATCCTACAAGTAACTCTTTTCGTTTGTCGCTCTCAATTAAATCCATATTTGGATTTTCTAAAACAATTTCCAATAATGCATTCAACAAATTCGCCTTAGAAAGTAAATCACTATTCAAATATTTCTTACTTTGTTCTTCTGAAGAAAACTTATTATATAAATGACTAGTTTCAATATCTGCGAGCATAACAGTAAGCGAAGAAATATTTTCTTCGCTTACTTCAAATACTTTCTCTACTGAATTTATTATGCTCTTAATATATTCCATTGCTATTCACCTATTGCCTCTTCATAGACTTCATCGCTAAATTCAGAAAATTTCTTTCTAAATGATAAGATTATATTCTCGACATTTTCTCTTTTAACTCCCTGTAAAGAAAAATTTTTATAATCGTCTATGTTCATCTCCGGAACAATTTTCTCGTTATTTCTAAGCAAAAATGGGAAGAACATTATATTATCTGCTAAGTCTTCCTTTTCTCCAGCAATTAATTTCGCTAAAAAGTCTACTATTTTTTCTAATATATCATCCTGCATTTTAACATTTCTTATACCATGCATATATTCCAAAATTTCGTGAGAAACCCGATTATCTACATCATCAATAGCTTTCTGAATATCCTGTTGTAAAGATTGCACAGAATCACATGGTATTTGATTTGCTTCAGATGCCTTGACCTCACATACAACAAATCGAATTCTATCATTATCTATCCAAATACCAGGTACATCTATCCCGTCAGTATGTTTATTAATTTCAACGGTTTTCAAATTTACTCTTTTATCAGCTTCATCATAAAACTTACAACCATATTCTTGTTCTAGCAAATACTGTGCCATCCATTCTGTTACGCGTTCTCTGCGAACATCAAATTGTTGTATTTTCATTTTTTTAGGAATATTGATTTTTGCAACCTGCTCATTAAATCTGGCCACAAAATCTGGATTCAATTTTTTTGTTCCATAATACGTCAAATCATATTCTTCTATATTATGTACTTTAGATATTTTTACTTTATTAACTAAATATTCTTTTATCTCATTGAAGCTTTCTTCATTTTCAATATCAAATTCAAAAAGATTAATCTTCAAACCATTCAATTCTGTTTCCAGTACTTTTGATATACCTGCCATTGTATAAACCACCTTCGAATATGTTATACATAAAATCCACCCAGTATATTTACTATAACACACTCCCCTCTCTTTTTCTATACATTTTGCCTATTTTTTGTCATCTTTTTTATCACTTTAGAAACATTTTTCACGAAAACAGCCACATGATTTATATTGAAATCAATGTGGCTGTTTTTTACAACATTTTCTGATTGAACCGATATCCAACCCCCCATACCGTCTGTATGTAAACAGGCTTGCTTGGGTTATCCTCTATCTTTTCCCGTATGTTGCGGATATGACTCATCACAATGTTGTAATCCCAGGAATAGGGCTCTTTCCATACAATATCATAAATCTGTTCTTTACTGAACACTTTGTCTGGATTTTGAGCCAGTAAATATAAAATTTCAAATTCTGTAAAAGTCAACTTTATCTGTCTGCTATTCCGGGTTACTTCTCTTTTATCTGGAGAAATTGACATATCATCAAAGTATAATTCTGATAACAGCTTTTTTTCCTCTATTTTATAAGTTCTCCTTCCAACCTCCAAAGCTGATAACACAGAATTTATCATTTCATCTTCATCATCGCCAAAAGATAATAATATCTTTCCTATGCTACCACCTCCTAAAGTTTACTCAATCATAACTATCGACTTTACAATATCAGTTCTTGCAATAGAGCGCAGAGGGATAGCAGTTGCAATCAAACAAGCAATGACAGAAACCGCAGCCGCTTCCAAAATGGGAATAATTGGTACTGTTCCAAATTGCAGAGTATTATTAACCGCTGCTTCAATAAAGGCAGCGCAGATATAACCTAACAAACCTCCAAAGACGGATGCAATCAGTCCGTAATATGCACCCTCCCACAAAAAAGTCTTGTAAAGGCTTGTCTTGCTCATACCAATGGCTCGCTGCATACCGATTTCAGAAACGCGGGTGTGAATATTTGTATAAACCGTGTTGATAATATTCAGCACACCGATAAATCCAATGAACAAAATCAGTCCCCAACAAAGCATATTGATCTGTGCAAAACTTTCTGCAAGTTCTGCATCCGATTGCAGATAGGATAGCCAATGGCTGCCCGTGTTCCGGCTGCACCATTCGTCTAACCATGTTTCAAACTGTTCTGTATCTGCGTCCCCGGTTAAAGCAGGGTATACTTCCGCATATTCCTCCTGTCCCGTGATAGCGGTATAGGCAGCGTCACATACGATAATCTGTACGCCGTTTACAAAGCCCTCGTTGTTGATCGTAACCGGCTCGTCTACAATTCCGGCGACACGCAAGGTCTGATTTCCGACTTGTATTTCGTCATTTACAGACAATTCCGTATTCTCTATTTCCTGTCCTGCGACAGAGAAAGGAATAGGATTTTTCACAAGGCAAGCTGTTCCATTCAGCAAATCCGCTTTATCATTCTCGCTCAATGTGGAAATGGCAGAGGTCAAGCGTTCATCATCAAATGCGGCGATATGCAGGGCTTCCCAAGCCTGCAAGGGAATATCCGTATCTACGGGCATTGTCCCGCTTTCATCAAACTGATAAACGGACAACATTGTTGTGGAAAGGCTGTCTACCATTTTATTCTCGCACAACTCATTTACAGAAGCGGCAGCAATACCGATTGTTTCATTCGTAACTGAATAATCGCCCAAGTGACTATCCTTTAGCGCCGCACTTGCGTCCAATAGTCCGCTGAATGATTGCAGAGCAACAAATACCGTAATACTCATTACCATAGACAAAATTGTAATAGCGGTGCGTCCCCGATTTCTTTTTAAGTTCAGACGAGCATAAAATGCTTCAAAATTTCTTATCTTTTTTGCTTTGCGGTGGCGGCGTTTTACTTTTGCAGACTGCCCTGACATAGCCGCCGTAGGAGAAACGCATGAAGCGTAGCGGGCTGCGGGAAATGATGCAATACCCGCAAAAATCAGCGTGACACCTACGCTTGCTACCAAAGGTAAGATTTTACTGCCACTATTTGCATGAATGGTTGCGGTCAATTCCTGTGTCGTGCTTGCCCTAAACAAATCGGGGTTTAGGAAGCTCATGGCTGCGGTTAATATGCCCTGTGCCGATAGAAGTCCCAAAATGACACCCACCGGAATGCCAATGCCACAGATTAAAAGGAGTTGTATCGCCACCAATCTATAAAGCTGTTTCTTCTCGCCGCCAATAGCGCGGAGTGTTCCATATTCGCGGACACGCTTTGATACTGCGATTTTCAGAATGTTATAAATGACAAGCCCTGCCGCAAGCAACACAAGGATACCCACCATAACACAAGCAGCCGTCATAAAGGAAAATCCTGTACTTTCGGCATCTGTTGTTCCTGCTTTTTCGTAAGCAATACCAAGCGTTTCCAACAAAATACTGTTGTACTGTATATTTGCTTCGTCAATAGACAGTTCTTCCTGAAACTCATTTACAATGGATTGAAATTGCTCCGTGCTTTTCGTTTTAAAGTCCGTAGAATAAAGCAAATATCTTTCAGGCAATAAGGCGCCCGCTGTCCCCTCGCCAACAACGCCCTCAACAATGCCGCTACTGTAACCAAGATAGCTGTTTTCCAAGATACCGCAAAGTGTAAAATCGGCAGTGTACTCATACGCAGCTGACCTGTCATTTCTCAAAGAAACTTCAAGTGGAATACTGATTGTATCGCCAACTTTACCGTCAAACTCCAAATATTGCAGCGCATTTTCCGGCAAAGCAATCTCATTTTCTCTTCCCGGCAAATGTCCTTCTTTTACCGTACTGATCAACGGATAATCGCTCAATGCTTCCCCACAATACTCACGGAGATAAAGCGTTAACCCGCTGTTTTTCAAATCCGTATAGCCAACATTGATAAGGCTGCCCACGTTGGTAAGCCTGCTATCTTCTGAAAGTGTCTGTGCCTGTTTCTGTGATAATTGATGAAAGGTCACATAGCGATCACCGTTCAGGCTTGCCGCCTGGCTTACACGCATAGACTGCAAAATACCGATAGACTGGCCAACTACCGTAGTCATAACAGTAGATAAAATAACGGCAATCAAAATCAGTATGGAAGTGACTCTTTGAGCTTTCAGCTCTTTCCATGCAAGGGATAAATAGGATTTCATTTTACAGCCACCTCCGTAAGTTCTCCGTCTATAATAGAAAACTGACGGTCTGCCATTTTTGCAATACGGCTGTCATGCGTGATAATGACAAGCGTTTTTCCTAACTTTTCACGAATATCGCAAAGCATTTTCATTACCTCGCCACCGCTTTTGCTGTCAAGGTTTCCAGTTGGTTCGTCTGCAAAAATAATATCGGGCTGTGCAATCAAAGCACGGGCAATCGCCACACGCTGTTGCTGACCGCCGGATAATTCATGGGGCAGATGTGATAAGCGTTCTTCCAAGCCCAAAAGTTCCGTAAGCTGCTTCAAATATTTTTCGTCGGGCTGCTTTTTATCCAACAGCAGGGGCATGATAATGTTTTCCCTTGCTGTGAGAACGGGCAAAAGGTTGAATTGCTGAAAGATAAATCCTATCTTCTGACGGCGAAATGCGGAAAGCTGTTTATCACTGCCGTTGTGAATATCGGTATCGCCATAATAGACAGATCCGGAAGTCGGTTTATCCAATCCGCTAACGATATGAAGCAGCGTACTCTTTCCGCTACCGGACGGTCCGATAATAGAAATGAAGTCGCCCGAATGAATCGTCATGCTGGCGTGGTTGAGCGCGGTTACCTGACTTTCACCGGCACCGTAGATTTTTGAAATATCCTGTACTTGAATATTCATAAAAAACTCTCCTTATCTCGTGACAAATCACGTGTGATAGGGAGAGTATATCGGGCAAATCTCAAAAATCCCTCAAAGTTTCAAAAATTAAAAAATGCTGTTGTCTTTGCTCCGTGTTCCATATTTTCAATTGTTAAGCTACCGTCATGCTTTTCACATAGCAACTTGCAGATATAAAGCCCCATTCCAAAATGTTCACTATCGGATATTTCATTGCGAGAAAACGGTGAAATGCCTTTTCTTAATATGGTGGCAGGAAAACCGTTGCCATCGTCACAAACGGTTAAAATCATTTGCTTTTCCTGATAGACTATTTTAACGGTAACTTTATTTTCTGCATATCGCAACGCGTTACTGATAAGATTCTCCGCTGTGTTATAAACAAACTGCTTATCAATATACACTTGCACCGCTGTCCCGGAGTGGGTTATATCAATTTCTTTGCCTGACGCTTCAGCAAGTATGGTAAGGCTGCTTTGTAATTCCGATTGAATATTCTCTTTTTCATAGATATGCCGTTTGCACTCTAATTCCTCTAATTTCTGTGCGCTTGTCATAATCTCAACATAATGCTCAATTCGCCCTGCATATTGACAGATCATTTCGATAGGCTCCTTACCATTATCCACATTAAGCTTTCCGTTCTCTATACCCTTTTGGAGTAACTTTGCAGAGCCTTTCAATACAGTAACAGGATTTCGCAAATCGTGAGAAAAAGCAGCATTTAGCCGTTTGCGTTCCTCCGCTTGCCGCCATAGCTCCCGATTATTTGAAAGTAAGGTTTTACGCATGCTTTCAAATGCCAAGCAAAGTTCGCCTAATTCGTCTGACGCATAGCCTGTTATTTCAAAATCCAAATCCTGCTTTTGTATGCGTTCTGCACTATCCAGCAGAATAGCAATAGGGCGTTTAAGCTTTAAACGATAAAAGATTATATCAGCACAAATAAGTGCCACAATTACAAAAACAACAGGCATGGCTATCTGTAATGAGGAAAGAATACTGTACCCTGGCTCAACTTTGTAAGTATAGTAATAAGTTGTCTGCGTTCCACCCTCGCCCGTGATTACTATCGCAGAATTATCCGGAACAATAGCTTCCGAGTTATCAAGACTGCTTTCTTCGACAGGAACAGTAACATATAAATCGAAGTAGTCTATCAGAGCATTACATAAACTGCTGAACAGAACACTTAATACGATAGCTGCAATTAGGGAAGTTGTGATAATTGCAAAAAAGGATTTTTTCAAACTCAAATTTTTTATCCAATCCATTTATAGCCCACCCCCCAAACAGTTTCTATATAATTGTGAAGTGATAGAGCAGAAAACTTTGCCCGTATCTTTCGTATATGCTCCATGATTGTGTCGCTGTTCCCGTCGCCCTCTAATCCCCAAACTGTATCATAAATTCGTTCGCGGTCAAAGACTTGTCCGGCATTGATAGAGAGCAGTTCCACAATATCAAATTCTTTTTTTGACAAAGAAACGAGTGTCCCGCTTATGGAAATTTCCCGTTTCGCATAGTCGATAACCATATCATTAAAAAATCGCAAGGCAGACTGTTCCTGCTTCCTGTTCTCACGGCGCAGATGTGCCGCCACTCTTGCTCCCAGTTCGTCGAGATCAAAAGGCTTTACAATATAATCATCAGCCCCCCGCAGAAAATCCTTTGATTTTATCCGCTGTTTCAATGCGGGCAGTTAAAAAGAGAATAGGGCAAGTGATATACTCGCGAATACTCTGACAAACCGTAAGCCCGTCCATATCCGGCATATTTATATCAAGCAGAACAATATCCGGCAAACAGGACATTTTCTTTAAGGCTTCCTGCCCACTATAAGCTGTGATTACTTGATAGCCCGACATTTCAAAGTATTTTTTCATAATGGTAACAACGCCTTTTTCATCATCAACCACCATTATTTTTTCATTCATGTTTACCGCCTCCTTTCGCAAGTGCATATTATCTCATGCAAATCTCAAAAATCTCTCAACTTCTTCAATGTTTGCTGCATTTCTTTATAAGCCGACACCTTTTCATTTATCTATATACATTTTAACTTACTACATCCTAAAAGTAATCAATACATTTAATAAATTTGCTCATTATGTATCAACGGTTGCTTCTTCAACATCGCCTTCTGCGTCTTCCACACCTCGTCCATAATCGCTTTCACTTCTGCCATATCCTCTTCATAAACATTCCCGGTACTGTTAATTCTCTTAGCAATCTGATTTAGATTCCCGCTGATTTTTCCAAGCGTTTCGTTGTATTGCCTTAGATAAGAATAATCCACATCATAAACAAATCCAAAGAGTATCAATGTCCGGATATAATCCGCTGCCTATGTTCATTTCTGTTCTTTTCCGCCTTTGAATGGCTTGGTAGATTTCTGCAAAAAATGCTTCAAAAAATCATCCAAAATCAGTAAAAACAAGTGTATACCACCTGTATATCACTTGTGTACCGCGTGTATATAGCGACCTCAAAATAACGTAAATTATCTTCTTTTTATGAATATTCTGACAATTCTTATGTCATTTCAATGCATAAAGAAAAGTCCCATAAACACTGTGTTTACAGGACTTCTCAATATAATCTTTTATCTTAGAAATTCTTAATTAGTATACACCCTGTGCAAGCATAGCATCGACAACCTTCTCGAAGCCTGCGATGTTAGCACCTGCAACGTAGTCTGTCTTTCCGCCGACTGTCGCATTGTATCTCTTAGCAGCATCACTGATGTTAGCGTAGATTGTCTCCATAATGCCCTTGAGCTTGCCGTCAACTTCATCGAATGTCCATGAAAGTCTCTCAGAGTTCTGACTCATCTCCAAAGCGGATGTCGCAACACCGCCTGCGTTGGCTGCCTTGCCGCCTACGAACAGTACACCGTTAGCCTGTAAGTACTTGGTAGCCTCAAGAGTTGTAGGCATGTTGGCTCCCTCTGTAACAGATGTTACACCGTTAGCTACGAGCATCTTAGCATCATCAAGGTTGAGCTCGTTCTGTGTTGCACAAGGAAGAGCTAAATCTACCTTGTACTGCCATACACCGTGCTCACCGTTCTTCTTCTCATGATACTCTGCTGAAGGACGTGCTGCCGCATACTCTGTAAGACGGGCACGCTTAACCTCCTTAACCTCCTTAAGAAGTGCAACATCAATTCCTTCCGGATCATAAATCCAGCCTGTAGAATCAGAACATGTGACAACCTTAGCTCCGAGCTGATGTGCCTTCTCAATAGCGTAGATTGCAACATTACCTGAACCTGATACAGCACATGTCTTGCCTGCGATGTCGATGCCGTGATCCTTGAGAAGTGCGTTTGTCAGATATAAAAGACCATATCCTGTAGCCTGTGTACGTGCAAGTGAACCGCCATAGGAAAGTCCCTTACCTGTGAGCACACCCTCATAACAGCCACGGATTCTCTTGTACTGACCAAACATAAATCCAATCTCTCTTGCACCTGTACCGATATCACCTGCCGGTACATCCACATCTGCGCCGATATACTTATAAAGCTCTGTCATGAAGCTCTGGCAGAATGCCATAATCTCTCTGTCTGACTTACCCTTAGGATCAAAGTCGGAACCACCCTTGCCGCCACCGATAGGAAGTGTTGTAAGAGAGTTCTTAAATACCTGCTCAAAACCAAGGAACTTGATAATTCCCAAGTTAACAGACGGATGAAGTCTTAAACCGCCCTTGTATGGTCCGATAGCATTATTGAACTGTACACGGAAACCTCTGTTAACCTGAACCTGTCCATTGTCGTCTACCCATGGTACACGGAACATAATCTGACGATCCGGCTCAGTAATTCTCTCAAGGATTGCATTCTTCTTATAGAGTTCCTCATTTGCATCGATAACAGGTCTTAATGAATCAAGAACCTCTGTTACAGCCTGAAGAAATTCCGGCTCAGATGCGTTTTTCTCTTTAACTTTTGCAAGTACTTCATCAACGTATGACATAAAATAAAACCTCCTGAAAGTAATGTTAGCTTGAGCTGATTCATGACAAAACTTTTCTCACTTTGCTCTGTTAATGTATTATATAGCAAAAGTAAAGCGGACGCAATAAAAAATTTTAGATAATTAAATAAAATTCCACATTTTCTTTACCACCTTATTTTATTAACTTATTTATGCCATGTGCTTTCATCCATTCTGTCCAGAGCTTATAATATTCAGCCTTGAGATGAACTCCGTCATAGCTGTACTCCTCTCTCACGCCTCCACACTCATCACCCACGCACTCATTCATATCAAGATAAAATACCATCTCACCATCAGCAAGCCCCGCCGCTGCCGTGTTGCGGTTGTCAATATTATCGTTGTTGAACACATCGCTCGCGTCCGAGTACCCCGTCGTGACATGCATCATTCCCATTATAAATATGGAAGCATCCGGCTGAAGCTCTCTTATTCTTTCTATATTATCGGCATAAGCCTGTGCATACTCCTCAGGCGTCTTATCGCCCAGCTCATTTACACCGACCATGATAAATATTTTTCCGTACCGTCTCTGTGATAGTGCTGTCTGAACATCAATGTACGATGCCGCCGAACCGTTGCACGAAAGACTGCTGTCCATCATATCATACACTGTCGTACCCGGCTTGTAAAAATAATCAGCCTCCTTGAGCCCTCCGTAAAAGTACAGTCCCTCAATACGCGAATCCCCTATAAAACACGCATCCGTAAAATACTCATTGTCAACCTGCACATAGTCAAGCTTGGAAGAAAGTGCGATTATGTCGCTGTCATTGTAGTAGCGCGACCTCGCATAGCGCATATCCCTCTTTGCATACTCAACAGCATCAGGACTTCGGCTCTCTGCCTCATACGCAGCGCCAATTACGTTCTCAGCTTCATCCGAATCGGCATCATGCGACACTCCCTCCACTGCATCGTTCACATACGTCCCTCCGAATTCCATGCTGTCCGAATCGGCATCATCCTCCATATTCTCATTAGCTTCGGTGAAGCTCTCCGCCTTCTCCAATGCATCAGACGTATTTCCATAGTTCGACGTTCCTGCCGTCTCCGTCACTTTCTGCATCTCCTCCGTCGGTGCCGCCGCAATACCCTCATTCTCTACAACCGCATTCTCTGCATCTCCCGCATCAGGCACCGACACATATTCACGATTAAACAACGCCACAAATAACGGGTGTGCCCATGATATATCCTTCTTCAATCTTCCTGCCTGCACTCCCGCTATCGAAACCGCATAGACTAGCAATGCCGACAGCAGTAACATACATGTAAATGTACCTTGTTTTATAACCCTTCCCGCCATAAATTTTCCTCCATCCCATTATTAAAGCAGAACCACACACCGCTCAATTTTACTAAAATCTGAAATACAAAAACGGATTGCTCTTCTGAATTGAAAGCTGGTACACACACAGCCAGAACAACAAAAGCAGAACTATTTTTACCACAATGCTGTTGCGATGCTTTGTGATAAGCTTCATCGGAATCGGTGTCGAGCACACAGCACATATAATAAGAAGCCACCAGTATCTCCCCATGAGACTCACAGACTTTCCCACCGCATCTCCGAGTGCCGCCGGAAGCCCTATTCCGCCGAGCATCCTGCACAGGTAAAGCTTTAACTCTCCCAAATCCGTGATATTAAAAATCACCCATGAAAACGGAATTATGAGCATCATATAGATGTGTCCGATAACCCTGTGCCGTTCGAGAAGCTTTCCGTACAAAAGTTTTTCCGCTGTAATTAACACGAAGAAAAACATTCCCCATATTATGAAGTTCCACGCCGCTCCATGCCACAGTCCCGTGAGAAGCCATACCACAAATGTATTAAGCACCATCCTCGCCCTGCCCTTTTTGTTGCCGCCGAGAGGTATATACACATACTCTCTGAACCACCGCCCAAGCGTTATATGCCATCTGCGCCAGAAATCCGTCACTGAAACCGCACAGTAGGGGCTCAAAAAGTTGCCGGGAAAATTAAATCCCAAAAGCTTTCCTATTCCCATCGCCATGAGCGAATATCCGAAAAAGTCAAAATATATCTGCATCGCATAACCCCACGCACCAAGCCACACAAGTGCCGTGTCGGCTCCCATCACTCCCACAGTCATGACATCATTCCAGAGCGAAACAATCTTGTTGGCAAACAGCACCTTGTACACCAGACCTACAACAAAAAGCATTATGCCCCACTCGATATTTTTAACCGTAACCCGTCTTTTCTCAAGCTGCGGTCTTACCTCGTCAAAGCTCACTATCGGTCCGGCAATCAACTGCGGAAACATGCTTATATACGCGGCAACCTCTGTAAAGCTTCGGCACACACTGTACTTTCCGCGGTACACATCAATCACATAGGACATTATCTGGAACGTATAAAAGCTTATTCCAAGCGGCAGAACCACATTGATCCCAGGTGCGTTTCTCCCGATTAATGCACATATATTTCTTGTAAAAAAACCAAGATATTTGAAGAAAAACAGGCCTCCGAAATCTATCAGGACGGCAAGCATGAGCAGAAGCCTTCCGCTATTTCTGCCACGGTACTTTGCAATTCCAAGTGCCAGAAAATAATTTGCAGCAATCGACGCTATCATAAGAAATACATAGACGGGTTCGCCGATAGCGTAAAACACAAGGCTTCCGACAGTAAGCACGGCGTTCCTGTACTTTGCAGGTGTTGCAAAATATGCCAATAAAAAAATGGGAAGAAATCGAAAAATGAACTCCAGACTTGAAAATACCATAATCCCGTGCACACCCCTTTACTGCTTAATCTAAGAATATGGTATCACGTTTCGAAAAAAAATATGTTACATATATTTTAAAGTTTGTTACATTAAAATTAAAAATTGTTACCTTTTTGTTACGGTTGTTACATTATCACTTAACACTTTAAAAAATTGAACACAGAATGTGCCTTGGCACAATCTCGCGCCTGCGGCGGTCGCTTGCGACACCTACATTATACGCCGCAGTGCGCATCCCCGCGGAGCGTTTTTTATGTAATAGGAACGAAGTTTCCTATTACATAAAAAGAACTGCCTTAAATCAGCAGTTCTCCGTCTCTGTTTCCTTCTGTGAAAGCTTCTCCATCATCGCCTTTGCACAAGGTGTTACTGCAAGTCCTCCGTTTCCTGTTTCTTTGATGCAGGACGGCATTGCCACACCTATACTTCGCATTGCATCAATGACCTCATCGGGAACAATCTTGCTGTCTACCCCCGCAAGTGCCATATCTGCGGCTGTGAGTGCTCCGACAGCTCCTATTGTGTTTCGCTTCACGCACGGAACTTCAACCAGTCCGCCGACAGGATCACATGCAAGCCCCAGCAGATTTTTGAGTGCGATAGCCGCCGCCTGGATTATCCTGTCACCATCAGCCCCTTTAAGACATGCAGCCGCGCCTGCCGCCATCGCAGACGCTGAACCTATTTCCGCCTGACATCCCCCTGCAGCTCCGGCAAGAAATGCTCTCTGTGCAATTACACCGCCTATTCCCGCTGCCACAATCAGCCCTTTGGTTATCTCATCCTCGGAATAGCCGAATTCCTCCTCCATTGATATGAGAACAGCAGGTATTACGCCGCATGAACCTGCCGTCGGTGCTGCCACAATACGCTTCATGCACGCATTAGACTCTCCCATCTTTATTGCCTTTTCCATTACCTTCATGATAAAATTCCCACAGATGCTTCCGCCGGCAAGACGTGCCGCCTCAAGTCTTCCGCCGTCTGTTCCCACCATACCGCTCGCCGAACGAAGCTTGTCATCATACGCCGCGTCCGCATGCTTCATGGCAAGATACATATCCTTCATCTGCCTGAAACCCTCATCAAACGTTATGCCTCTCTCTTTTATATCATCCTCGAGCACAACCTGCCAGAAACCCTTTCCCGACATTTTTCCCGTCTCTACAATCTCTGCCAATGATTTATACATCACTTTCCTCCATGCCTTCCCTGCTGAGATAAGTTACCTTAATAATACCTTCCTGACGACGCAGCCATTCGATTGCTTCAGCCGGAATCTCCTGATCGCACTCCACAACCATAACCGCATATCCGCCTCTTGAGTCTCGAAACAACTGCATTGTCGCTATGTTGATTGACCTGTGCGCAAGAAGCGTCGTCACACTCATAACATGTCCCGGCCTGTCCTGATTGTGAACCACTAGCGTAGGATAATTTCCCGCAAAATTAGCGGTAAGACCATCTATCTCGCATATCTGGATCTGACCTCCTCCGACAGAAGCCGCCACAATCTCCAGCTGCTTCCCTGTAACTCCCGTAAGTTCAAGCCTGACCGAATTCGGATGTGCATCCATGAGCTCTACATTCCGGAAAGAAAAGGACATTTTCCTTCCAGCGGCAAGCTTAAAGCTTACCGGAATCCTCTCATCATCCACCTGCATTCCGAGAAGCCCCGCCACAAGTGCGCGGTCGGTACCATGCCCTTTACCTGTCGCGGCAAACGAGCCATGCATATATATCTTTGCGTCCGCAACCGGCTCTCCGAGAAGCCGCCTTGATATGAGTCCTATTCTCACGGCACCTGCCGTATGCGAACTCGACGGTCCTACCATCACCGGACCGATTATATCTATAAGATTCATATTTTCTCACTTTCCTCCAAAACTTTCGCGTTATATTTCTAATATTTTATCACTATGCGGGGATTGTACACAAGACCTTTATTGCAGTATTTATAACATTGACTTCATGTATCTTAGTGTATTGTCAGCCGGAGCCATACATATTAACTACGCTTCTCCCAAAAGTCGTAATATGTATGGCTCCGGCTGACAATACACCTATAGATTTCGTTGAAAAGTTATAAATTATTATATATTTTGTTAATGGACAATTTCATACTCATCATATATAATTATTCCATCAAAAACTATAATTATGTCAAAATATGCGGTGCTAACTTTACCGTGCATAATTGTACTATATTTATATGCATCTCGACTTTTGGAAATATGCACTTATAGTATCACCCGCATATTTTTACACAACATAAACAGGTGAAGGAAATGGAAGTAAAATACACAATATCACAGGTCTCAAGGTTCACGGGTGTCACCACTGACGCCATACGCTTATACGAGAAGGAAGGTCTTATCTGCCCGAAGCGTGACGAGAACAACAACTACAGATACTATGACATTGAGCAGATACGAAGAATAATTTTCATATCATACTATCGCAAAATTGATGTGAGCATTGCCGAGATAGCTCCTCTTATAACGTCATCATCCCTCTCAGATATACACCGAACCTTCGACGATTTGATCAAATCTAACACCGAAAAGATTGAACAGCTACGCACCAAAATAGAAAAGCTCTCTGTTCTCAACAAGTCGATAGAGAATCTCGCCGCCAACATAGGCGTGTATTCAGTGTGCACGATGCCAAAGTGCTACAAAATGATGGAAAAGGTTGACGCCGACACCGAGAGCACCAAAATGGAAGCTGCCGTGAACTCACCGATGTTCTCCTTCGGAAATATCGGCTACGAAATATTCTTTTCAGAGGATTTTCTGCCGACAAAGCGTTATATTTTCTTTGTTATATGGGAAAATCTCATAAAGGTTGCCCCTGTTGGTACCGATATTGACAAGCTCCCGTTTGTCGAGCCGTGCGAGTGCATAAGCACGACCGCATCAGGTCACGGCAACGGAATTATCAACTTCAATTTAAAGGATATGGCTGACTATGCCGCCTCCAAGGGCTATGCGCACTCAGGCTTCTACTATGCTTTTTATACCTACTCCGTACCCGATGTCGCTTCCGACGGAAAGGATATTATCGACTACTACAATATTTACATGCCCGTAAAAAAATTTTAAAAAGCTCTTGACCTTGGTTCTACACCAACCTTTATAATGTAGTCGGTCAGATAGATATATTCTCATACAGAATATGATTTTAAGCATTCTGTATGTTTTTTGTACAATATATACAGCCCACTTTCATCCTTCATACTTTTTATTTAACAGAGCGCATCTCTTCGGAGGTGCGTTTTGTGTTTGTTACTTAAAAAAATACAATTATAGTATTGACAAGACACGCTTATGGTAGTATTTTAGTAAAAAACAAAATGATATTCAGTCATTTATCATATTTTATTAAGTTTGGTGCAATGGGGTACTGATTAGTTTCGGTACCTTTTTTTGCCAAAATTCCACTTTAGCGAAATAAAGTTATGCAATATCAATCTGGTATTGTTGCATTAGTAAGACATGGTAAATCGACAGAACATCGGATTACAGGAGTGATACACAGTGGCAAAGTACATCTTCAAAAGAATTTTATTGGCAATCGTTTCAATCATCATTGTAAGTGCTATATCGTTCTTCGCAATGAACCTCATTCCGGGTGGTCCCTTCAACAAGGAGAAGGCAGGTTCACCGGCAATACAGAAGGTTCTCGAAGAAAGATACAATCTCGACAAGCCGGTCGGACAGCAGTATCTCATATACATGAACAACCTGCTTCACGGCGACTGGGGTGTATCACTCAAGAACGGCCGTGACATCTGGACAGACATCTGGTCAAAGTTCCAGGTATCCGCTAAGCTCGGCGGAACAGCCGCAATCGTTGCGATAATCCTCGGAATCATCCTTGGAAGCATCGCAGGTCTTACAAGAAACAGATGGCCGGACAGACTTATAGTGTTCTTCACGACGCTCGGAACCGCAATTCCATCCTTCGTGCTCGCTTCACTTTTACTCCTTGTATTCTGTCTGAAGCTTGCATGGTTCCCGGTATGGTCATCCTCATCACATAATTATGTGCTCCCGGTTATCGCACTTGCGATTTACCCGATGGCCTACATCACAAGACTTACAAAGACAAGTATGCTCGACGCTCTCAATCAGGATTACATCCGCACAGCCAAAGCAAAGGGTGTAGCACAGTACAAGATAATATTCAAGCATGCACTCAGAAATGCACTTATTCCGGTTGTAACCTATGTAGGTCCGATGGTCGCATACATACTTACCGGTTCAATGGTTGTTGAGAACATATTCACAATCGGCGGTCTTGGTTCATCATTCGTAACAAGCATCACCAACCGCGACTACACAACCATCATGGCTACAACAATTTTCCTTGCCGTACTCATGGTTATCGCCAACCTGCTTACGGACATAGCTTACAAGCTTATTGATCCTAGAATTACACTTGATTAACGGAGGACTATACAATGAATTCTAATGCTGATAACAATACAAAATTAAAAAGGCATTTTCTCTCAGCTCAGGTGGATTTGTCAAAGTTCTCCCAGGCAGATTTTAATACTGCAACAGCAGACGAGAAAAAGCAGCAGGATGTAATGGGTGAATCGACAACCTTCTTTAAAGATGGTATGAGACGACTCAGAAAGAATCCTCTCGCAATGGGAAGCATAGTCGTACTCACAATTATAATTCTTCTTATTATAATTGCACCGCACGTTGTCCCTTACAGATATGACCAGATTATCACCGTCAACGGCAAGCGTGACAAATCCGCCGCAAACATGGGATTTTTCGAATATTCCAAGCTTGAACAGCAGTATATGAACGAAACCGGTGTCAAGCTCTTCCCTCATATCTTCGGAACCGACAGCTTAGGACGTGATTACTTCATTCGTGTCATTTACGGAACGCGGGTAAGTCTCTCAATCGGTGTTGTCGCATCCATCATGGTTCTCATCATCGGACTTCTCTATGGTGCCATCTCAGGCTACTGCGGAGGTATGGTTGACCTCATAATGATGCGTATAGTTGATATTATCTATTCATTGCCTGACATGCTTTTGATTATTCTCATCTCCGTCGTACTTGATGGTGTGCTCTCAAAAGCACTTGTGGGAACAATCTTTTCCAAGCTTGGCTCTAACATGATTTCGATGTTCATTGTCTTTGCTCTCCTCTACTGGGTAAGCATGGCAAGACTTATAAGAGGTCAGGTGCTCTCAATCAAGAACAACGAGTATGTTCTTGCAGCAAAGTGTATCGGAACCCCTAACCACAAGATTATCAAAAAGCACATACTTCCGAACTGTCTGTCCGTAATCATCATCACGACAGCACTCCAGATTCCAAGTGCCATCTTCACCGAAAGCTACTTAAGCTTCCTCGGTCTTGGTGTAAGTGCTCCGCTCTCTTCACTTGGTTCACTTGCAAATGCAGCTCGTTCAGGTATGCAGTCATATCCGTCAAAGCTTGTAATTCCGGCTGTTGCGATATGCCTCATCGTCTTAGCCCTCAACCTTCTCGGTGACGGTTTAAGAGATGCTTTCGATTCAAAATTAAAGTAAGGAGTAGGTGCTATGAGTGAGGAAAATAAATACATATTGGAAGTAAACAATCTTCATACAAGCTTCTTTACCGATGCCGGAGAGGTATGCGCAGTAAACGGTATCTCCTTCAATCTCGAACCGGGCAAGACACTTGGAATTGTAGGTGAGTCAGGCTCCGGTAAATCAGTTACGGCATATTCAATCATGCAGATTCTCGCCTCAACCGGAAAAATCACCGGCGGCGAAGTCAAATACAAGGGCGAGGACATCACCAAATGGAACAAGAAGCAGATGCAGAGCTTCAGAGGTTCTAAGTGTTCAATAATATTCCAGGATCCCATGACGAGCCTTAATCCTGTGTACACGGTAGGCAACCAGCTCACCGAGGCAATAAGACTTCATACCAACAAGACCAAGAAGGAAGCCAAGGAGCGCGCCATCGAGATGTTAAAGCTCGTAGGTGTTAACGAACCTGAGAGCCGTGTTAAGCAGTATCCGCATGAGTTATCCGGGGGTATGCGTCAACGTGTAATGATTGCAATGGCTCTCGCCTGTGAGCCTGATATTCTCATTGCCGATGAGCCGACAACCGCTCTCGATGTTACAATACAGGCTCAGATTCTTGAGTTAATGCAGGAGCTTCAGAAAAAGCTCGGAATGGCAATCATCATGGTTACACATGACCTCGGAGTAATCGCAAGCATGTGTGATGAAATCCTTGTAATGTACGGCGGTCGTGTATGTGAGCGTGGCAGTGCCGACGATATCTTCTATCGCCCGGCGCACGAATACACAAAAGGGCTTCTCCGCTCCATTCCAAAAGCCGACAACATGAATGAGCGTCTCATTCCAATCGGCGGTACGCCAATCAATCTTCTCAACATGCCTAAGGGCTGTGCATTCTGTCCACGATGTGACAAAGCCTTAAAGATATGCTTACATGAGAAGCCGGAGGAATACAGAATCAGTGATTCACATCTTGCCGCATGCTGGATGAATATCAAGGATTTATACGAAGCGGGAGGTGAAGGCAGTGATGAGCAGTAACAACGATATTAAAAAAGACGAATACCTTCTCAAGGTTGAACATTTAAAACAATATTTTCCGGTTAAGAAGGGCTTTAAAAAGATTCCTTTAAAGGCAGTCGATGATATATCATTTGCCATAAGACCGGGAGAAACACTCGGACTTGTAGGTGAGTCCGGCTGCGGTAAGACCACGGTCGGCAGAACTCTTCTCCGCCTCTATCAGCCGACTGCCGGACGTATTGAGTTCGACGGCGACGTACTCTTTGACAGCGGCGAGGAATACGACGAGAACGGCAAAATGATTTTAGGTGCTGACGGCAAGCCTATCCGCCACAAAAAGATTGATGTCGATATGCACCAGTACAGAAGCCGCATGCAAATGGTTTTTCAGGATCCGTACTCTTCCCTCAACCCTCGTATGACGGTCGAGGATATCATCGGAGAGCCGCTCGATGTGCACAAGCTCTACAATAACAAGGCTGAGCGCCGCGAAAAGATTTTAAGTCTCATGGAGACCGTAGGTCTTAACGCCGAGCATGCCGCACGTTATGCACATGAGTTCTCAGGCGGTCAGAGACAGCGTATCGGTATCGCAAGAGCTCTCGCCGTGAACCCTAAGTTCATCGTCTGCGATGAGCCTGTATCCGCGCTTGACGTTTCCATTCAGGCGCAGGTTGTAAATATGTTTGAGGAATTACAGGATAAGCTCGGCGTTGCATATCTTTTCATCGCACACGACCTGCTTGTCGTACACCATATATCCGACAGAATTGCCGTAATGTATCTCGGCAAGATGATGGAGATTGCGGATGCGGATGAGTTAAATGAGAATCCGATTCATCCGTACACCTTAAGCCTTCTCTCAGCGGTTCCGATTCCTGATCCCGAGACGGCAAGAAACAGCCACCGTATCGTGCTCGAGGGCGATGTTCCTTCCCCTCTTCACATGCCTACGGGCTGTCCTTTCAGAACAAGATGTAAATACGCAACCGAGCAGTGTGCTCTCGAGATGCCGCCTTTAAAGGACCGCGGCAACGGTCATGCCGTGGCATGCTGGAATAAATAATGAAGTTTGCTATTTGATTGCAAAAGACATCTTTTATACTCTACATTGGTTTCAACCCTCATGGGATGAAATATATTTTATAATTTTTAGGAGGAAAAATTATGAAGAAGAATTTTGGTAAGAAGCTCGCAGCTTCCGTACTTGCAGCAAGCATGGTTCTTTCCATGACAGCCTGCAACAACAGCAAAGCAGCAGAAAGCTCCAACACAAGCGCTGCTGACACAACTACATCCGCCGCTGAGACAACAACAGCAGCAGGAGACACAACAACTGCTCCTGCAACTACAGAGGGCGCTGCTCCTGATTGGTCAGCTTATGATGCTCTCATCGACGAAATCCGTACAACAACAGACTTCGCTGCCCGTGTTGATTTAATGCATCAGGCAGAGGATATGCTCATGGATACCTGGGCAGTAATCCCTATCTACTACTACAACGATGTATATCTTCAGAAGGCTGATGTTGACGGTATCTTCTCAACTGTATTCGGCATGAAGTTCTTCATGTTCGCTACAAATGAGAGCAACCCTGGAAGCCTTAAGATTAACATTGCTTCCGAGCCTGATTATCTTGACCCGGCTCTCACAAGCTCTGTTGATGGCGGATGTCTTGCAGTCAACACATTTGCTGGTCTTAACACATACAACGCTGACGGTCAGCTCGTTCCTGCTGTAGCAGAGAGCTATGACGTATCAGAAGACGGTACAGAGTACACATTCCACTTAAGAGAGTCTAAGTGGAGCAACGGTGAAGAGCTCACAGCTAACGATTTCGTGTACAGCTGGAACAGAGTAATTGCTGACGAGACAGCAGCAGATTACAGCTACCTCCTCGACGTAATTGACCGTAATGCAGACGGTTCTCTTGCAGTAGAGGCAACAGATGACTACACTCTTACAGTTAAGCTTGTTGCTCCATGTGCATACTTCATCGATTTAACAGCATTCCCAACATTCTACCCTGTATATCAGGCAGGTGTTGAGGCAGCTAACCCTGACGGAACCAATCCTGGTGCCTGGGCTCAGGAGGCAGGTTTCGTATCCAATGGTGCTTTCACACTCCAGACATGGAACCACAACGAGAGCATGGTATATGTAAAGAACGACAACTACTATGATGCAGACAAGGTTACAATGGATACTCTTGAGTTCATGCTTTCAGCAGATGACACAGCCATCTACGCAGCATACAACAGCGGTGACCTTGATTTTGCCGATACAGTTCCTAACGATGAGATTCAGTCACTTCTCAACAACCCTGAGTTCCACATTGTTGACAACCTTGGTACATACTATGCAGGTTTCAACGTAAACTCTGATATGTTCGCAGGCAAGACAGTTCAGCAGGCAGCCGATATGCGTCACGCAATCAGCTTACTCATCGACCGTCAGTACATTGTTGACACAATCGGTCAGACAGGCCAGCAGCTTGCAGATGCATTCGTTCCACTTGGAATGGCAGATGGTAACGGCGGTGAGTTCCATAACAAGTCCTACTACGATGCAGCAGCTACAGGTGCAGGCATGGTAGATGAAGCTAAGGCTCTTCTTGAGGGCGCAGGCTACACATTCACAGACAACAGCGATGGCACTTACGCAATCAGCCCTGCTCTTGGATTTGAGTACCTTACCAACACAACAACAGCTCATGTTGCAATTGCTGAGTCAATTCAGGCTGACCTCTCAATACTTGGCATCGAAGTTACAATCAAGCAGGAAGACTGGAACGTATTCCTTGCAGATCGTAAGTCAGGTAACTACTCCGGTATGTGCCGTGAGGGTTGGTTAGCAGATTACAACGACCCTATCAACATGCTTGAGATCTTCACATCTGACTCAGGTAACAACGATATGCAGCTTGGTAAATAATTAGAAATTTATTATTAACCCGGACGTTAAATAAAAAATACCCATTATAATAAGTTTACACGGACTGGACATTGCGATAAGCCTCAAAGATTAGAAGCGTGTTCGCATGAGCGCTCCACGCTTCTATGAGTCTTATCTCCATAGCCCGTTAAATCACTTATTTATAATGGGTATTTTTATTTAACTGTTCTGATTATATATAAACATTATTCAAATATCCCTCTTATCATATGCCGACTCATACAAGGCAATACAATAAATCTCAAAAATATGAAAAGCAATCATAGTCTCAACCTTGGCGGTGTATAACCCGCTGTATTTATCCATGACGGCGATTATGGGAGAAGTTTAGATGTTCTTGGAACTCTGTTAAGTGTGCAGCCGTAACCGACAAGGATGTCGGTTAAGATGCCACCGCCCACGGATGGGCGATTGGCATCGGCGGCGGACATTTATAATACTCTGCTCAGAGTTCTTAGAACATCTTAACTTCGTACATCCAAGCCGCATGGATAAATACAGCGGGTTATACACTTCAAAATTTTTTATATAATTCTATCGCTCTTGCCCACGGTACCGTATCTCCCCGGCGAGGAACTCCTCGCGCGGTATCGTCGGCGGCTTGCTGTCGATTGTGAGGGGATTTTTGCCCGCGGAGGCGAGTGCGGGATTATAGCGGAAGAGCTCCCAGTACCCTGCCGCCACCGCTTTCTTTTCCTCCGCCTGTGAGCTTCCCATTCCCGCCCTTATTCCATGGGCGATGCAGGTGCAGTAGGCGATTATGAGCGATGGTCCGTTGTAGCTCTCAGCTTCGATGAATGCCTTCACGGTCTGCTCGTAATCTGCCCCCATCGCAACCTGTGCGACATATACATTCTCATAGGTCATCGCCATCTGCGCGAGCTTCTTCTTAGGTGTCTTCTTTCCGTCCGTTGCAAAGCACGCGTAAGCCCCGCGCGGTGTCGCCTTTGATGCCTGCCCGCCCGTATTTGAGTAGACCTCAGTGTCAAACACAAGAATATTTATGTTTTCACCGCTTGCAAGTATATGGTCAAGCCCACCGTAACCGATGTCATACGCCCAGCCGTCGCCGCCGAATATCCAGACGGACTTTCTTTTTTCAGCACTCTTCATGCCGACTTTGTTCCCCGCTTTAATCTGCTCGGCAAAATACATTCCGTAGCCGAACTCCGCCGCATCCTCAAAAAGCGAATTGCTCCACGCGGGACCTCTGCCGTCGGGATAAGCCGTATAAGCCGTTGATGGCGATGAATTTGCCCATATTGACGAGCAGCCCGTCGCATTTGCGATGTACATGCGCTCACCGAACAACTGTGTCACAAGCTTTGCATACGGTGTCTCGCCACAGCCCGCACACGCTCCCGAGAACTCCAGCAGCGGCTTTTTGAACTGACTGCCCTTTACCGTGCCGACCTTGAATTTCTCGTTGACATCATGCTTTTCAGGAAGCCCGCAGGCAAAGTCAAACTCCGCCTGATGCTTCTCCTTGTCATATTCCTCAACAGGCTTCATCGCCAGTGCCTTATTGCCGCCCTTGCCCGGGCACACACCTGCACAAGAGCCACAGCCCGTGCAGTCCCTCGCCGACACAACAATCGAAAACTGCCTGTCAGGAAACCCGTTCATCGGAATGCTCTCCATTTCCGACGGGGCATTTTTTCGCTCCGCGTCATCCATCACGGCAGGTCTTATGACCGCATGAGGGCACACATAAGAACAGCGGTTGCACTGAATACAGTTCTCGGGCAGCCACTCGGGAAGCTCCACGGCAAAATCCCTCTTCTCATGCGCCGAAGTCCCCGACGGCTGGCGCCCGTCCGCATACGGCAGAAATGCCGACACGGGCAGCTCATCCCCCTTATGCGCATTCACGAATGCCTGTATGTTTTCCACATACTCCACAACACACTTTCTGTCCTCGAACGCCGTCGATGGTCTTTTCACAGGCTTGTCGGAGCATTCCCTCCAGCTCTCAGGCACGGTGACATGCACAAGCCGCTCACCGCCCAGCTCTATCGCGCGGTAGTTCATCTCGACAATCTTCTGCCCCTTTACCTCGTATGATGCTCTTGCAGCTTCCTTCATATATCCCACAGCCTCTTTGTAGCTCATCAAGCCGTATTTTTTTGCATATCTGTCACACACAATCTTAAAAAACGCCGACTGTAAAATTGTGTTAACCTTACCGTTAATGCCTATTTCCTTGCCCGTGCGCACGGCATTTATAATGTAAAAATCAAGCTTTTTCATGGCAATCTGATATTTCATATAATCAGGCAGCTTCTCATCAAGCTCCGACACGTCCCACTCGCAATTTAGCAGGAACACTCCGCCCTGCTTCATTCCCGAAAGCATGTCATATTTGAGGACATAGCTCTCGTTGTGGCACGCGACGAACTCCGGTCGCTGAATGAGGTATGCCGAACGGATGTCACCCTCACCGAACCGCAGATATGAGACGGTAACTCCGCCCGATTTCTTGGAATCGTATGAGAAGTATCCCTGAACTCCCAGCCCTGTGTTGTTTCCTATAATCTTTATCGAATTTTTGTTGGCACCGATTGTGCCGTCACCGCCAAGCCCCCAGAATACGCACTCGAGCATATCCTTATGAAAATCAGGCAGCTCATCGTGCCCCGTGAACGAACGCACTCCCGTCTTTTCGTTGAGAGACAGCCCCGTCACGTCGTCGTTTATTCCGATTGTGAAGCTTTTCTTCTCGTGATTTGCAAACACCGCCATTATCTGTTCGGGAGTCGTGTCCTTGGAGCTCAGCCCGTAACGCCCGCCGTACACCGGAATGCTCTCGAAGCGGCTGCCTTTGAGCGCGGCAATGATATCGACAAGCAGCGGCTCACCGACGCTTCCCGCCTCCTTCGTCCTGTCGAGCACCGTAATCTGCTCAACGGTCTCGGGAACACATTTAAGAAAATGCTCCACCGAAAAAGGTCGGTAAAGATGCACCTTTATGACGCCGACCTCCTCCTCAGCCCGCGTAATGCCGACATGCGCGTTGATGAAATCCACGACCTCCTCTATCGTCTGCGTCACCGAGCCCATCGCGACGATGATATGTGTCGCCCGGCTGCTCCCGTAGTAGTCAAAAAGCCCGTAATTTGTCCCCAGCCTTCGGTTTACCTCGGCAAAATATCCACACACAACCTCGATAAGCTGTGTATAATATCCGTTAGACGCCTCTCTCGCCTGAAAAAATATATCGGGATTCTGTGCCGAACCCGCCATGAACGCCCTGTCCGGATTTAATCCCCTGTCCCTGAATGCCTCCACGGCATCAGTATCAAGCATTTCCCGCAAATCCTCATAATCCCACACCTTTATTTTCTTAACCTCATGAGAGGTTCTGAAGCCGTCAAAAAAATGGATGAACGGGATGCGCCCTTTTATCGCCGACAGGTGCGCCACAGCCGACAAATCCATGACCTCCTGCACGCTCCCGCTCGCGAGCATCGCCGCGCCCGTCTGCCTGCATGAGTACACGTCCGAATGGTCGCCGAATATTGACAGTGCATGTGTCGCCACAGTTCTTGCCGCGACATGGAACACTCCCGGAAGCAGTTCCCCCGCAATCTTGTATATATTCGGCAACATTAAAAGGAGTCCCTGCGAAGCTGTAAAAGTCGTCGCAAGAACTCCCGCACTTAACGCACCATGGAGCGTGGCTGCGGCACCTGCCTCCGACTGTAGTTCTACCACACTTACCTCATCGCCGAAAAGATTCTTTCTTCCCGCTGCCGCCCATTCATCAACAAGCTCAGCCATCGGCGATGAAGGCGTTATCGGATATATCGGTGCCACCTGGGTGAACGCATAAGCGACATGAGCCGCTGCCGCGTTGCCATCCATTGTCTTTTCAATTCTTTTCATAGAAGTCCTCCAAGCATATTTATGACTTCTATTTTGTCCCTCTTTTGGTTAACTATTCATATTCTTTCCGCAATATAGTCCTTCATTATCCTGCGGATTTCCTGCATCTTCTCCATCGTGTCGGGATTGTCCGAGCTGAATGCGAGAAGCTTGTCGAGATACCCCTGCTTCACAGCCTGCTTAAGGCTCTCCGGATACACAAGCTCAAATGCAAGTGAAATATGTCCCGGAACATTGTCAACCGCTGTCTTTTTGAGTGCCCTGAGTATTGTGTGTCTCTCCCTAAACGCCGCAAGCACCTCATCAGAGATTACGCCCTTCCTTATCTCCTCCGTGGTCGCATTGTAGATTTCCTCGAGCGGAAAATCACAGTTCACTTTCAATATGTCCACCTTGTCTGCATCCCTTAATATATTGCAATACATGGTAGTCCTATCATCGTAATCCTCAGGTATCCTGTAATCGCTGTGATGATATATCGCCTTCTTTAAAAGCTCGTCCTCGCTGTCATCGTCTATGTAGTCCCTTATTCTGCCTTCATCAAACAAAATCTCACAGCCGAGGTGTGCATGGTTGACCGATTTATCGTCATAGAAGGTGTTGTAGCGTCTTAACTGTTCAAATCTTCCGACATCGTGAAGCATTCCCGTGAGCCACGCGATGTCAAGGTCGGCGCCCTCAAGCCCGATTGACTGTCCGATTGCCTGACACAGACCTGCCACGCGGTAAGTGTGCTCAATCTTTAGCCTTACCTTGGTGTCCTCACTGTTATAATTTTTTACATAAGCGGCAAATGTATCGATAACTCTCTGCCTGTCTATCCTGATATTTGAAGTTGTCATTAGAATTCCTCATTTCCGGTGAAAGCCACCAACCTCTGTAAAGTAAACATATATACTTTTCAGAGGTATCTTAGCACATATCACCTTATCCGACAACTCATTTTGAAACAAATGTGTCGTACATTTCCCGCGTTCCTTCCTCGCTCTCGTCATTGAACACATATATTTTTCCCTCGGTTTTCACCACGACCGCAGCATCAGTCTTTAAGCATATATAAGTGCCGCACTGACCGTAGCCCTGCACGTTGAAGGTTCCGATGTTGTAGACTGTTCCATCGTAGCCCACATTCTTTGACATGGATGGAAGCTTGTCAAGATACTCAACGTCGGTTATCTCATCAAGGTAGAAGCTTGATTTCTCCCCCGCAGCCTCAACGCTCGCCACCGCTCTTCCCGTGCCGTCCGCGCCGACCTCAAGTGTTATGTCCGCCAAATCATATTTTGCCAAAAAAATCGCAAGTCCCACAACAAACAGCATGCTAATTCCGATAACAACCCACTCCACTCTGCTTCCCGCATTCATCGAGAAACCTATTCCGATTCTCTTTTCCTGAATCCTCGGCGCATTTGGATTTTTCTTCCCCGTCAGATAATATATGTCGTCGTCATCGTAGTACTGCACCGCATCTGCCTGATTTTTCACCCTTCTGACATTGCTATATGTGTAAAAGAGCGCCGCAAGGCTTCCGAGCGAGCAGAGCATCAACAGTGCAAAGCCCCCAAGACTTACCATTCTTCCATCATGCGACTGTGCTCCCGATATGTACGTCAAAGCGAGCGCAATGACCGCCGCCATAAAGCTGTGAAGCATCATACACCTGCTCCACTCATACTTTACACTTCTGTTAATCTCAATATTTACCTTGCTGTCGTCGCAGTAGACCTTGGTGCGCGACCTCGCAATTACAAAATAGAGCACGAAAAACAGGACGGCGCAGGCTGCAAAGCTGCTCGATACGACAGAGAAACCTTCCGTGCAATACCTAAACACACAGAAGGCAGTTATTGCCATCGGCAATATTCCCCAATACGGGCTTATCGGCATCTCTTTCCTGCTTCTTGTGAGCGCGGTGTCTATTCTGCGGACGCTGCCACCGTTTTCGCTCCCCTTATACCAGTCCTGCTCCACCTTCCATTTATACAGCTTCCAGCCGTATTTTTTGAGGCTGCTCTGATACACATACATGAGCACGAAGAACCATGTCATAATGTAAACCATCTGTATTGACACATACTCATAAAAAATCATGATTGCCAGACAGGTGACAAGTCCGATAAGGGTGATTTTTCTCCAACTGCGCTTGTACTCTGCACGGATATTTTTTACTGCCTCATCGCTTCTGTGCTCCTTGGGAATTGTTATTCCCATATAGTATGCTCCGTTTTCAAGAACCACCGCGCTGCCCATGGTGTAGGCGAGCGTCACCAGCATAAAGAGCATCGTCATAATCACAATCACCATAATAGCCATAATTTTCTCCCCCTTTATTCAAAAACCAACTGCTGTCTGTTGTAGATTTCCTCGCATTTTTTCAGAAATTCTTCCTTTTTCATGCCCCTCAGCGTTGTCTCCGTGATGAGAAGCTCAAGCTCTGCCTCGACCTTCTCCTTGTAATCGGCTCCGTAGTCCGCTTTCGGGCATATCTTCGCGCCGTGCCTTCTGTCAATCTCTATAAAGCCCTCCGCCTTCAAAACGCCGTATGCCTTGTTGACGGTCATCACGTTGATTCCCGCGTCCTCCGCCATCTGCCTGACCGTCGGCAGGCTCTCGCCCTCCTTCAGCTCGCCCCTGCCTATGCCAAGCACAATCTGGTTGCGGAGCTGGACGTAAATCGGGGTGTCCGAGGATGTGTTGAGTTCTATTATCATGTTGGTGTCCTCCTTTTATGTAAATGATGTGCTACCGCATTTGTATTGCTTATATTAATACAAACAATACATATTGTCAACACCCTCTCCGCTCAAAGCATATAATAAATTAAAATTCATACAATAATATTACCATTGTCTAAAAATATCATTTGACAACTACTTATATCAATGGTATATTAAATCCAGTGGTTGCGCTGTGTTGCTTGCGAGGCGTACAGCCGAAGGAGTCCATGCGTGGGCTCCTTTTTTCATATCTGTTACCATTATCTTACGGAGGAGGTCAATTTGAATCGAAAGATATTTCTGACATACACAGAGCAGATTGACAAATTAAAAAATGAGAAAGCTCTGATTATCACTGATGTTCCTTATGCAGCATCAATTTTGAAGAAATTAAGCTATTATTCACTGATTGGCGGTTATAAAGCTCCCTTCAGAGCTTCTGCCGCACAAAAATTCATTCGCGGTGTCACCTTTGAGGAAATCGTCACCTTTTACTATTTCGATGAACAACTGCGAACCCTGTTTTTCAAGTACATAATCCATGTTGAAAAACATATTAAATCTTTGCTCTCCTACCATTTCTGTGATAAATACGGAGAAAATCAATCCGAATACCTTAACATCAATAATTATACAGTCACCAGACACAACGCAAAGGATGTCCAACGTCTGATAAGCTCCCTGCAAAATTCCATCTCATTGCCAAGTCATTACAGTTATATTACGCACCACGCAGGCATATACGGCAATGTTCCTCTATGGGTGGCTACAAATGCTTTAACCTTCGGACAAATATCCAAATTGTATCAATACATTCCCAACGACATTCAATGTAAAATCAGCCGCGAATTTAACAATGTTTCTGAGCGTCAGCTTCACCAGTTTATGCGCGTTCTTACAAGCTGCCGAAATGTGTGTGCACACGGCGAGCGACTATTTTCTTTTGCGATTAACGAGACAATACCTGACACTGTTTTACATAAAAAATTAAACATACCACGGCACAAGGGGCAGTATGTTTGCGGTAAACGCGATTTGTTCGGCGTTCTCATCGCACTGACATACCTTCTCGACAGCAAGGAATTTCGTGAATTAAAGCTTGCACTGACAAAACTTATCAACTCCGTGCCATGTGATTGTCCCCACATTACAAAACATCAACTCTTGACATTTATGGGATTTCCCGAAAATTGGAACAAAATCACCGCCTACAGAAAAATATAGCCGTTTAAAACGCGGCAGGATTTCTCCCGCCGCCACAGCTGTTTACATATTCACTTTAATTTCCCGGCTTATACTCGAAGGTCAGGTTTATGCTTGTGATGTTTCCAAGCTCCTCATTATCCACGATGCAAGGGCTCACGGTGCTTGTGTCGCCGTCTGCCGTTCTCGCCTCAGCAGGAACCGACTTGACCCACGCGTTGTAGATGTTGAGTCTCGTGCATTTCTTATCGTCTGTCGTTGTGTACGGCTCTGCAACGAGTGGATATGACTGTCCGTTAATCTCAAGGTCAACAACCTCAATTATGTAGCCTGGATAGAGAAGCTCTCCGTTGGATATACCGAGTGCACAGAACACCGTGCTGTTGGCATATCCTGCCGCAGTCTTGCTGAAATCGAGTGATACCGTGTAGGTTCCCTCGCCTGTTATCTTTACATCCCCTGCAACGATTCCGTCCGTCTTTTCGGATGGATTGTACTCGTCGCCGACGCTGTAGGTCACACTCCAGTCGTTGGAGTTAAACATGAGCCATGCGACAGCCTCATCGGATGCCGCTCCGGCAGGCGTTCCGTCGTCGAGTGATTCCGGTGCAGCCGCAAGTGCCGCTTCCATCTCCGCCTTGGCGTTCTCATTTATTGTCTCATCGTCAAGTGCCGACTGAGCAGTGTAGCTTCTCGCCTTGTAAAGTGCCTCGACGTCGGAATCAAGCCAGCTTAAAGTGCTTCTCTTAAAGAGGCTTGAGCAGTCCCAGAGAACAGGACAGTAGTTGTACAGGTCGCAGTTATCAAGGAAATTGTTAATAAAGTCACAGGTGTTATTCTTCACCGAACCGTCGGCATTTAACGCAACCGCATACTCTCCGAATATGACGCCGTAGCCCGCATCGGTGAACTTAGTCATCATCTCAAGCAGCTCATTCTGCTTCTCGTAGTGCTTTATTGTTCCCCAGCTTGAAAGACTTGTCGAACCGCAGTATGAGAAAGGCTCATAGTAGTGAACCGAAACCAAGAGCTTGTTCTTTACCGTGTCCGTCGGCATCACATATCTGCTGTCACAGGTGCTCTTTATGTCAGTACCGTAGCCGGCGATGAGAAGAAATCTCTGCGCATTGTTGCCGCCTGTCGCACGCACGGTGTCAACAAAGGTCTGGTTAATCTTGTTGGTCATAACATAACACTCATCTGTCGAGAGCGTACCCGAGTCCGCCGCGATATCCTTGTCGTTGAGGCGCTCGCCCAGCTCCTCGTTAGCTGACTCAAAAATCAGGTAATCAGAGTAGTCCTTGAACCGCTCTGCAATCTGCTGCCACATTGAAATGTACATATCCATTGCTTTTTGTCTCGTGTCAGCACTTGCCGAACCGAACATTCCCCACCAGCTTCCGTCCCAGTGGTCATTGATGATGACGTACATATTCTCGTTCATGGCATATCCCACAATCTCCTCAACACGCGCAAACCAATCCTCGCTGATTGTGTAATCACCGCTCTCAAAGTTCATCTTGTTCGTCCATGCCACAGGAATACGAATCGTATCAAAGCCCGAGTTCTTCATCGCGGTAATCATCTCCTGCGTCGTCACAGGCTGTCCCCACAAGGTCTCATAGCTTGACACAGCAGCTCCTGTTCCGAGTGAAGCATGTCCGTAGGCCTCCATTGTGTTGCCTAGATTGATGCCGTTTCCCATAAGCTTCGTAAGCTCAACCGACGTAAGCTCCGTTCTCACGCCCGCGTTGTCCTTTTTTCCGAGTACCTTGAATGCTCCGAGCTCAGCCGCTATGTACACGATAAGTCCTATGAGCACAACCGACAAAGCCGCGATGAGCACCACCTTTTTTCTGCCTTCCTTCACGTTACAATCCTCCTCAGATTTATTTTCATTTACCAGTATAATAACTGTATTTTTTACAGCGCAACACCCCATAATCTAGAGCATTATTATGGTTATTTTTACACCCTGAAGCAGCCCTGTCCCAATAAAAGCAGCAGCATCTAAATATGTGTCATAATCCCCGTCCACGCATAATATATATTAAGGTTATAACCTTACACACAAAAAAGGAGGAACACATGGCAACCTTTTATAATCAGGCAACACTTTCCTACAACGGAAACACAACCACATCCAACATCACCACCGGTGAGATTGTTGAGATATTGACCGCAGCAAAGACTGCCGTAACCGACACCTACCGCGCCAACGGCAGGATAACCTATATCGTAAGCATAGTGAACTCGGGTGCCGAGGATTTCACCGGACTCACCGTAACCGACAATCTCGGAGCCTACACCTACAACACGGTGACGCTCAGACCGCTTGACTACGTCGAAGGCTCAGTAAAATATTTTGTCAACGGAGTGCTCTCAGCCTCCCCTGTAATAACAGCCACATCACCGATCACGATCACGGGCATAACGGTTCCTGCCAACGGAAGCGCAATCCTCGTGTACGAGGCGGATGTCAACGAGTTCGCCCCTCTCGACACCGATGCAGTCATAACCAACACAGCCACCATAACAGGTGCAGGTCTCACCTCACCTATCACTGCGGTTGAGACGGTACGCGCTGAGAATAACGCTTTCCTCACGATAAGCAAATCCCTCACGCCTTCCACCGTCACCGAGAACGGGCAGCTGACCTATACCTTCATCATCCAGAACTCCGGCAACACCGAGGCGGGAGCGGACGACAATGTTGTCCTCACCGACACTTTTATCCCTATCCTCAAGAATATCACCGTCACCTTCAACGGCACAACATGGGTTGAGGGCGTCAACTACACCTACAACGAGACGACGGGAGAATTCGCGTCAATCGGCGGGCAGATTACCGTGCCTGCCGCAGCCTTCACGCGCGACACGACAACAGGTGCCCTCATCGTAAATCCGGGTGTAAGCACGCTCACCGTGACGGGAACAATCTAAGCCCCATAAGCCTGCAAAACCTGAGTTCCACAAAAATGCTGCCGGAGGTATTCCTTCCGGCAGCATTTTGCTTTTTAATCAACCCATGAATTTAAATTTTTCCTTTTTTCTTCTATGCGGAATCTTCTCACTGATATCGTCCGTCTCAAACCATAGCTGCAGCCTTTCAACGAAAAGTGACAGGTACCTGAACAACGATTCCGTGGCTATGGCGAACACAACAGCGAGCATTATGCACTCTGTCGACATTTTACTCATGTAAAACAGGCTCTTTAAAACCGTGCTTGAGAATGCAAGTCCGACGACACACAGCACAAACACAGATGCCGTAAGCTTGTTTAGAGGCCTGCTTATCTTGTACATTATCATAAATCCGACTATTGCAAGCAGCAGCGTCGCCGCGGTCGACACACCGTCCGGGTCAAGATTAAATGTATTGCCGAACATCACAAGTGCTCCGACACATATAACATCCGTTAGTCCGGCAGGTAGTGCACGAAGAAGAACATTCTTCATGAAGTTGCCCTCAATTCTCTTCCTGTTAGGCTGAAGTGCAAGGAAGAATGAAGGTATACCTATCGTGAACATCGCTATAAGCGAAATCTGTGCCGGTTCAAGCGGATAAGTAACAGCCGCAATTATTGAACACAATGCCATTATGAATGAAAAAATATTCTTAACAAGGAAAAGACTCGCCGAACGCTCAATGTTGTTAACAACACGTCTGCCCTCAAGCACAACCGACGGCATCTTGGAAAAATCCGACTCAAGCAGAACCACCTGCGCCGCCTGTGCCGCCGCATCGCTTCCCGACGCCATCGCAATACTGCAGTCGGCATCCTTGAGTGCCAGAACATCATTGACACCGTCTCCGGTCATTGCGACTGTGTTTCCCTGCTTTTTGAGAGCCCCGACAAGCTGTCTCTTCTGTTCGGGCGACACTCGTCCGAACACTACATACGCCCTTGCCGCATCATAAAGCTCACGCTCAGTATGAAGCGTTGACGCATCTATATATCTGTCGGCACCATCTATGCCTGCCCGAAGCGCAACCTCTGAGACCGTAACCGGATTGTCTCCCGATATAACCTTGACCGACACGTCCTGCTCGGCAAAATATCTGAAAGTCTCCTTCGCATTCTCCCTTATCGGATTCGCCATGACAACAAGCGCAAATGGATGCACATTGCTCGTAAGCGGCTTTCCGTCTATCACCCCGAAGTACTTTGCGAACACCAGCACACGTCCGCCGGTTCTCGAAAACTTCTCTATTACTTCCTTGTATTTTCCGTAGTCACCCCTGAGGACCATCTCCGGAGCACCAAGCACATACACAGAATCCGAATATGTTACGGAGCTGTACTTTAACGCGGAAGTAAATCCTGTGTGCGACACAGCCCTCTTTCCCGTAGTCTCCAAAAAATGCTCCTTGAGTGCAGCCATCGTTATGTTGTCATTTCCCATGACCGACACAAAATCCGCGAGCATGGCGTCAATGTCCGCGTACTTATTCTCACCCGGAAGCTCATACACCTCCTGAACCGACATCTTATTCTCGGTGATTGTACCCGTCTTATCGACACAAAGCACGTTTACACGGGCAAGCGTCTCAATACTCTTCATATCATGAAGAAGCACCTTCTGTGCAGCGAGCCGTATCGTGCTCACCGCAAGGGCAACGCTTGTCAGAAGATACAGTCCCTCCGGTATCATTCCGATTATGGCGGCTACCATCGCAGTCACCGCACTCGGAAAGCTCTCCATATTGACATACATTCCCTGCCACAGCAATAGCAGACCCATAGGTATTATACATACACCGACAATTTTTAAAAGGTTATCTAGTGCCCTTATCATCTCCGACTGTTCACCGGAACCCATCGACTTAGCCTCAAGCGTGAGCTTTGATATATACGAATCTCTTCCGACATTCTCAAGTCTTGCACGGCACTCTCCCGACACGACAAAGCTTCCGCTCATCAGAGAATCGCCGTTCTTTTTTACAATATCATCGGACTCACCCGTAAGAAGCGCTTCGTTTACAAGAACGCTTCCCGACACGACAACCGCATCGGCACATATCTGGCTTCCCGCTCCGAAAACAACTATGTCATCAGCTACAAGCTCCTCTGTTCTTATTGTGCTGAGCCCCCCGCCTCTTACAACCTTCGCGGTCGGCGCATTCAGCATATTCATCTTATCGAGAACTTTCTTCGCCCTTATCTCCTGAAAAATACCGATGGCGGAATTGGCAAATATAACAGGCAGAAACGTGAGATTTCTGAATGAACCGACAATTATGAGCAGCACTCCGAGCGTCATAAAAATAAAATTAAAATAAGTTAATGTGTTAGACAGCACAATCTCTCTCACGGACTTGGTGCATGAATCCATAACCTCATTAAACCAACCCGCCTCATAGTGTTCTCTTGCCTGTTCCTGTGTAAGCCCCTCCTCCGGTAACGGCTCATATCTTACGATATCGCTTCTCTTTACAAGTGCCTCCTGCTGCCTTTTTATCCTTTGTTCATCAAGTCTTTCCTGAAAACTCTTAAATAGCCTTTTTTTTCTGCTCAACTTTTTTAATCTCCTCTAACTTAGCCGCAATTCTTGACTTAACAAGTTCACATATCTCAGGCTTTTTCATTCCCTGATATTCATCGTAAGGTATCGGCTGAAGATAATGCACCTGTGTGTTCACCTTCTCAAATGTATTGCTGTTCATGGACTTGTAGGAATCATATACGACAACAGGCACTATGGTTCCTCTACTGCCCTGGCTGCATGCAAAACAGCCGCTGAAAAATTCCTGCAGCTCGTTATGGTTGTCACCATATCCCCCCTCCGGGAATATAAGAAAATTGTGCCCCGACTTCACCCTTGAAGTGACATCTTTTATCGCCTTTACCTTGGCTCTCATGTCAGTAAGGTCAATCGCAACACCGTCAACCAGACCGCACACCTGACGCGCTAAAAATCTGTCAGCCTGCTTTTTCTCCCATAATACTCCACACGGCTCGTCAAGTGAAAGTAAAATTCCGAGTGCATCATACTTTCCCTGATGATTGCCGTACAATATGTATCCGTTCTCCTTCGGCAGATTATCCAATCCGTACACATCCGTTGTGGTTCTCGCCTGTTTCTTCATGTGCTTTATAATCCTGCATGCAAAGTCATATTTCTGCCTGTCGGTATATTTTTCCGGGTGTCTCAGCATATACTCGGCCTTCGGCACCGCATAAGCAACATAAAAGAAGCTTGACAGCACCACCCATTTAAATCTTAAATTTAACAATTTACTATCTCCTTTTTATCCGTATAGTACAAAATACCATATCCATTAGAATACCATAAAGCTTCTTTTTGTGCAAATTCTTAATTTACACCTTTTTTATATATAAATTTCATGCTACAATGTTAAAAATAATTATCGGGCGCTGCCCTAATAATTCACAATAAGGAGATTACACCATGAACTTTTTGGAAGAACGCATTGTAAAAGACGGCATAGTAAAGGAAGGCAACATTCTCAAGGTCGACAGTTTTTTGAACCACCAGATGGACACGGAGCTGTTCCGCCGCATGGGTGAGGAATTTAAGAAGCGCTTTGACGGCAAGCCAATCAACAAAATTCTCACAATAGAGGCATCCGGAATCGGCATTGCATGCGTGGCTGCAATGAGCTTTAATGTCCCTGTTGTATTTGCAAAAAAATCAAAGAGCGTCAACATTGACGGTGATATGTATGTAACTGAGGTTGAATCCTTCACACATAAAAATAAGAATCAGGTTATCGTCTCCAAAAAGTTCTTAAGTGCCGATGACCATGTCCTCATCATCGACGATTTCCTCGCTAACGGCTGTGCCCTTCAGGGACTCATATCCATCTGCCACGATGCAGGTGCCACTGTCGAAGGAATCGGAATCGCTATTGAGAAGGGTTTCCAGCCGGGAGGTCAGATTATAAGGAATCTCGGCTACCAGCTTGAATCTCTCGCAATCGTTGACGGAATGGATGCCTCCACGGGAAGCATAACCTTCCGCAGTCAGGAGGTCTAGCAATGAAAAACAACAAAAGAAGCTCTCAGCCCGCCTCAATAGACAACATCTATTCCCTGAACGGAAGAGTACCGATAGCGAAATCAATCCCCTTTGGTCTCCAGCACATACTTGCCATGTTCGTAGCCAACATCGCACCTATTTTGATTGTCGGTGCAGCAAGCGGTCTTAGCACTGCTGAGCTTGCCTCCCTCATTCAAAGTGCCATGATGATTGCCGGAATAGGTACACTTATACAGCTTTTCCCACTATGGCGCATCGGTTCAGGACTTCCCATTGTCATGGGTATAAGCTTTACCTTCGTATCAATCTGCTGCTATATAGGTGCCGTTTACGGCTATGGCGCCGTTATGGGTGCTGTCTTAATCGGAGGTATCATAGAAGGACTTCTCGGTCTGTTTGCAAGATATTGGATGAAGCTTATCACTCCCGTGATTGCGGCCACCGTCGTGACTGCAATCGGCTTCTCACTTCTCTCAGTCGGTTCGACTTCCTTCGGAGGCGGAAGCGGAAGTGCCGACTTCGGCTCTGCAAAGAACTGGGTTCTTGGAAGTGTAACCCTGATATGCTGCATCGGCTTTAATATATTTGCAAAATCATACTTTAAACAGCTTTCGGTGCTTTTCGGCCTGATAGTCGGCTATATACTCGCAATATTCATGGGAATGGTTGATTTCTCGTCAATTGCCGGAACAAGCATCATCTCATTTCCGCATTTTATGCCGTATAAGATGGAGTTCCGCCCTGATGCAATTTTCTCAGTGGTTTTAATCTTCCTCGTATCTGCCACAGAGACAATCGGTGACACCACTGCTCTCGCCGCAAGCGGTCTTAACCGCGACGCCGAGACAAAGGAAATATCCGGCTCTCTCGCCTGCGACGGCTTTGTGAGCTCGATTTCATCACTTTTCGGATGCCTTCCGATAACATCCTTCAGCCAGAACATCGGTCTTGTCGCAATGACAAAGGTTGTAAACCGCTTTACCATTGCTACAGGTGCGGTTATCATGATTCTTGCAGGTATTTTCCCGATATTCGGCGCGCTGCTCGCAACACTCCCTGATGCAGTGCTCGGCGGATGCACAATAATGATGTTCGGAACAATTGTTATAAGCGGTATTCAGATGATGGGACGCTGCGGCTATTCACAGAGAAATATAACCATTGCAGCTCTCTCGCTCAGTATAGGTATAGGCTTTACTGAGGTTCCGGAGCTTTTCTCACTCTTTCCTGCAATCATTCAGAATGTATTTGCACAGAACTGCGTTGCTGTCGTCTTCGTGGTTGCAATCATATTAAATCTCATACTTCCTAAAAATATGGAGACAAAATAAGTCCCGTTATTGTTAATGAGGGAGCACCCAAAGGTGCTCCCTCACATTTTTTAACTTATGCCACTCTTCTGTTCGTCAACAGCCTGTCTTCGTCCGTTTCTGCTTCTGTCACATACCAGACAATATTTTCCGCGGTATGACACAGGCAGAATATTATTGCAGCCCAAGCATCTTCTCAGATAGCTTTCCTTACTTCTTGCAAGCTCCTCATTGATAAGCTTCTCCGTATCGCTTTTTGCCTTCTCAAGTCTCTTCTCATCGAGATGCTTTCCTATTCTTCTTGAGAACTGATTGTACAAATCAAGCTGCTTATAGTATATCTCTGCCTTCTCAAGCAAAGTTGACGCCCACACCTTCTCAAGCTCCGGAAACTTAAGATATATATCGGCGTTATATGTGAGACAATAATATCTCCACAGCCTGGCACACTCTTCATTGTTAATGTCAACCTCACACGATATCAGCTCAAAAAGCCTGCGATTATTATCAAAGTCCGCAATTTTATTCTTATATGGATACAACATTCTGTATCTTTGTACATATTCCTTGATATTTATCTTGCGCACAGACTTTGTATCAGGCTGTATCCTGTTCCATTCCTCAAGTATAATATCCAGCGGTCCGTCAATATCTAAAAGCTCTTTGGGAAAGCCGATTCTCACATATTCAACCTGATGGCTTAACGCATACTGCTCCTTAAGCCATGTTATATTTCCTTTGTTAAGAGCCGTCACATAGCCGCAATCATATATTCCCCGTCTTCCGGCTCTTCCCGCAATCTGCCTGATTTCATACTCATTAAGCTGCCTTCTTTTAATTCCGTCGAACTTATTGATGTTCATAAAAACAATTCTTCTGATTGGCAGATTGACGCCAAGACCTATCGCGTCCGTCGCAACAACGACCTCTGTCTCACCTGACAAAAACATATCAAACTGTCTTTTTCTTGTCTGTGGCGGAAGGCTGCCATATATTGTACTTACTTTTATACCTTTTCTCTCAAGTCTTGCCGCAACGTCGAGCACCTCTTTTTTTGAAAAAAGAATCAGTGCATCTCCCTTGGTTATATCTGTATTGATATTATATGGCTCATCTTCAAATAACAGCTCCGTTCCTCTTTCATGGCGCATAATCTCATAACTCTCATTATTGTTGTCGAGCACACTGCATATTATCTTCTCAACCTCAGGTGCCATACACAGATGTATCTCATCCGCCTGCAGCTTCAATATAAGATTAAGCCACAGATGCCCTCTGTACGGATCATCTATCATCTGTACTTCATCTATTACAGCCACATCATATCTCTCATACGGATCTACCATCTCAACCGTAGCCGCGGTACATCTGCTGCCCTCAGTATAATACTGCTCCTGTCCCGTTATCATACTGCACGGTACACCGAAATCCTGCATCTTATCATACACTTCGAGTGCCAGAAGTCTCAGTGGACCTGCATACACGCCGTTCCCCGCCTCTTTCAGACGCTCAATGGCTCTATAGGTTTTACCGCTGTTGGTTCCGCCTATATGAAGAATGAATCTTCGCTCACCCGGATGCTTCAATTCATATATGTTGTCGGTCTCAAGCTTTAGAAGCCTTGAAACCTCCCTGCCGACCTGTCTGTGCACCGTAAGTTCAAACTCCCTGTACCTATCGTTCAGACCGCATTTTGCAAGATTACGTCCGCTCTCTATAACGCTCTGCATGAACTCATCATTCCATCTGCATTGATTAATATAAGCAATGTCAAGCTGCTTCATCTTCATCAGATACCCATATATCTCGTCACCGTCAAACTTATGGTATCTCAGATTATTTTTATACAATCTGAGTGCTTCTGCTTTCTGCAGCGGCTTCAATGGTGCCTGCTTTCTCTCACATGCCGAAATTGCATTAATTACTGAGTTTTTGAGCCTGACTGCCATTTCATAAGAACGAATAGGCATCACCTTGGCGCTCTCTATATCTCTTTTATATTTCTCTTCAAATTTCTGTAGTATATCCTGAGTCAAATATCAGATTCCTTCTTTCGCCAGTCGCGCATCTAATGTTATAGTTTCGTTTAATTATATCACATCATGCCAAAATTAAACAGATAAAATATAAATTTTTTCAATTTTATCCCCCTGCATACTGCAAGCATTGCTTGCAGTACTGCCACCAATAAGTAGTTTGAAAGTTTTTCTTTCAAACTTGTAGACCTTGCACAAATTAGCGGATATAATTTAAGAAAAACTTTGCAGAAAGGAAAACTTATGACAGCACAGGAATTAAGAAACACATTAAAAGAAATCGACCACAAAAGCTATCCTGCATACAAATCACTTCGTGGGAGCTATAATTTCGGAAAATACACTTTATCTATCGAACATGTTCAGGGTGACCCGTTCGCCGCACCATCACAGATAAGCATCCATGTACTTCTTAATGACGCGGGCTTTCCGGATTACGCTCTTGCATCCGGCACTGCAAGAACCGCCCTTGCCGATTTTCTTCTCAGAGGCTTCTCATCTGAAATTGCCCATTATTCTTTTCAGGCAAAAGGCTCCGGAAAGAGCGGGCTTATTGAGATTGCACGCCCGGGACAGGAAGTGTTTTCACGAAGCGACTGCGAAATCACTGACAAAGAGCTTATCGTCCGCTTTTTCATCGGATTCCCTGCCAACGGAAGAACAATCAATTCACGCGAACTTGAAAAGATACTTTTTGACTTCATGCCTCAATGTGTCGAGGAAAGTCTCATGTACAAAAATCTCAACCCCGACAAATTAAGAAAGCATATTTTTCTTGCAGAGGATCAACAGGCAATACGATGCGAATTGTCAGTGAGAGAACTTACGGCATTTGTTGCGGACGGTGCCGTGCTTCCGCGCGAGAGCGGAATATCCCAGCGCCCTATGAAAAATGCGGTGACATTCTCATCCCCTGACACAATGCGCATTACGTTAAATCTCCCTCACGCCGGAAATATTTCAGGAATGGGAATACCTCGAGGCATTACTCTCATTGTCGGCGGAGGCTACCACGGCAAATCAACTCTGCTCTCAGCTCTTGAGCTTGGTGTATACAATCATATCGCCGGAGACGGTCGTGAATATGTTATCTCTGATGAGACAGCCCTCAAGCTCCGTTCCGAGGATGGACGTTTTGTGAAGGATGTCGACATATCGCTTTTCATAAATGACCTGCCAAGCCGTAAAGATACACACGCCTTCTCGACGGAGGATGCAAGCGGAAGCACATCACAGGCTGCCGGGATAGTGGAGGGAATTGAGGCAGGAAGCCGTCTGTTTCTCATTGACGAGGACACCTCGGCAACTAATTTTATGGTCCGCGATGCCTTTATGCAGCGGGTTATACAGTCTGACAAAGAACCCATAACACCTTTCACTGCCCGTGCCGGGGAGTTGTATGACAACGCCGGTATATCCACAATACTGGTCGCCGGAAGCTCCGGTGCGTTCTTTCACATCGCCGACACCATAATCCAGATGGACAATTACAATGCTGTTGACATTACCTCCAAAGTCAAAGCACTTCTAAATGAGTACCCTGTTCCTTTTGATGCAGCTTCTCCATACACGGCTCCGAAGAGCCACCGCATAATGAGTAAAGACCCACAGGGCACACCAAAAAGACGTGATTATCGAACGGGAGCTGTCAAGAATGATGAACCGGAACAGCTAAAGGTTAAGCTGTTATCAAAGGATAGTTTTCTGATAGGCAGACAGACTGTCGATTTGCGTTATGTTGAACAGCTCATTGATTCCGAGCAGACCGCTGCTCTCTCGATGCTCCTTAAGTACACTGTTGAACATCTCATCGACGGCAAAAGAACTGTCTCCATGGTTGCAGACACATTATACAAAATGTACTCCGAAAAAGGGCTTCAGGCTTTTTCCGACGGCAGACCTCTTTCCGGTGGATACGCAATGCCGCGCATTCAGGAAATCTACTCATGCCTTAACAGATACCGCCGTTAGGGTATGAAACAGGAACGAAGTTTCCTATTTCACAAAAAGAAGGACAGATACGAAATCTGCCCTTTTTTTTGTGACTAAAATATTGATAGATTTATTACATCATTATCTCTGAACTCTTGCGCCTGCACCGCCCATGATAGCTTCAACTTCCTTCTTAGTAGCCATTGTTGTATCACCAGGAGTTGTCATGGCAAGTGCGCCGTGAGCTGCACCATAGTTAACAGCTAACTCAGCATCGCCTGTTGTCATAAGACCATATACAAGACCTGATGCGAATGAATCTCCGCCACCAACACGATCCATAATCTCAAGACCCTTGTAATCCTTAGCCTTGTAGATTTCACCGTCTGCCCAGCAGATTGCGCTCCAGTCATTAACTGTAGCAGTCTTAACTGTACGAAGAGTTGTAGCAACAGCCTTGAAGTTAGGATATGTCTTAGCTGCCTCGTTAATCATCTTCTTGTATCCGTCAAGGTTGAGCTCCTTAAGGTCTGCATCATTTCCCTCAATCTCGAATCCGAGGCATGCTGTGAAGTCTTCCTCGTTACCAATCATAACATCAACATACTTAGCGATTTCCTTGTTAACTTCCTGAGCCTTAGCCTGTCCGCCGATAGCATCCCACATAGATGGTCTGTAGTTAAGGTCGTAAGAAACGATTGTTCCGTACTTCTTAGCTGTCTTGATAGCCGCAAGAACTGTCTCGCATGACTGCTCAGATAATGCTGCATAGATACCGCCTGTGTGTAACCATCTTACGCCAAGTGTTCCGAAGATATACTCGAAATCAAAATCCTCAGGAGTAGCCTGTGAAATAGCTGTGTACGCTCTGTCTGAGCATCCCTTGGCACCACGGATACCGAATCCACGCTCTGTGAAGTTGATACCGTTACGGCATAATCTTCCGATACCATCTGTCTTCTTCATATAAATAAGGTCTGTGGCAACACCACCCTGCTCAATGAAATCTGTCATTAACGCACCAACTTCATTGTCAGCAAAAGCTGTGATGACAGCTGATCTTAAACCAAAGCACTTATGAAGTCCACGAACTACATTGTACTCTCCGCCGCCTTCCCAAGCACGGAACTGTCTTGCTGTACGGATTCTTCCCTCGCCCGGATCAAGACGTAACATAACCTCGCCTAATGATACAGCATCATACTTGCACTCGCTTGCTGGTCTTAAATTTAAATTCATCGTTCTGCCTCCATCTTCTGACTTGTAAGTCATAAATCATTGTGAAATTATGTCGCACTCGACATACTATGTGGGCATTATAACATAAGAATGTAAGTACTTTCAAGAGCTTGTTGGGAAGTTAATATTTTCACAAACTTTTTCATAAAAGTTGTCGTAAAATTTCAGATTTATATAGAAAAAATCACACGTTAATGCTATACTCATCTATAGTATTGAAAAAATTCAAAAAAGTGAAAGGTAAGGTGCATACTTTTATGACAGACAACAACGAAATGACTGAACCGGAACGCAACAACAAAACCTGTATGGCTGCCCATATAACAACTGACACCGTAATGCTGCTTCTGCTGATTCTGCAGGCGATGACAAGAGGAATAAACCCACTTGTACTCGCAATATCACTTGTTCTTGGAATTGCTCCTGTCGCTGCTGAGATTATTTTCTGGCGGCGCAGTCATGATACCTCCGCAATAAAGCATCTTGTAGGCTACGGCTTTGCCGTATTCTTCACTTTCTACATTTACACCTCAACAACCTTCATGGCATCGCTTTTCGTTATTCCCATGATACTTGCAATATCCGTATACAATGATAAAAAATACTCCCTCATGGTCAACAGCGGGGTTGTCATAGAGGTCATTATTCTTGCTGCCGTCGGTCTTAACAAGGGCATGTATTCATATACCGACAACGATACAGCGGCAATCCACATAATTTTTGTAACACTCACCGCCATCTACTCATACATAACATCATCGACTCTCAGCAGCAATGAAAAGAAGCGTTTAAATGACATAAAGGCTTCACAGAAAAAGACCGAACAGCTTCTCACCGATATCTCAGAGCTGTCAGAAAAGATGACTGCCGGGATAGAATACATACATAAAGAATTGAATTTGCTCAACGAGAGCTCAGCCGCAACGGCTTCAGCCATGCAGGATGTCTCCTCCGGTGCTCTTGATACAGCCAACGCCGTTCAGCAGCAGCTCATGCAGACCGAAGCCATACAGCAGCAGGTCAGCACGGTCAGCAGCATATCCGGCACTATTCAGGACAGTATGCAGCACACAATGGCTGTGATTGATGGTGGAATGAAGGACGTAGACAGTCTTGTAGCAAGGGTGAACGGCTCCGTTGAAAGCAGCGTCGAGGCGGGCGATAAGCTGAATGAACTTGACCACCATATCAAGGAGATGAATTCCATCATCGTCCTCATCAGTGACATCACCTCGCAGACCAGCCTGCTCTCACTCAACGCAAGCATTGAGGCGGCAAGAGCCGGAGATGCCGGAAGAGGCTTTGCCGTAGTCGCAGGTGAGATTTCTCACATGGCAAGCCAGACCAGTGAGGCTACCGATCACATTACGGAAATAATCAACAACTTTTCAAATACGATAACAGATGTTGTCCGTGTAATCAATAATATGATAGACGGTATCAACGGCGAGAAAGACTCGACCGCCAACACCGCCAAGGTATTCGGGCAGATAAAAGCCAACAGCTCATCCGTGCACGAACAGCTCGACGGACTGGCTGATAACATACTAAAGCTTAAAAATGCCAACGATGCCATATCTGATTCCATACAGACCATCTCCGCCGTATCCGAGGAGGTCTCGGCTCATTCAAGTGAGACGCTTGATCAGGAAAATAAAAACTCTGAGATATTAAAGCGCATTGACACCAAGATGAATGAGCTTATGGCTCTCATATCCGGGCAATAACAACAGTTTCAAAACTGTTTACGTTCTGTTCTTCTTAATGATTTCCCCGACTTTCCGCATTGTCTTTATCATAGCGGAAAGTTCGGCGGTGTCAATTTCAGTCTCTATCTCGTCAAAGCATCTCTTCATGTAATCACGTTCTTCTTCCATAAGTCTGTGTGCCGTCTTTGTGAGCTCCACATAAGTCTTACTCTTCTCGGCATTGGTTTTCCATTCAACATATCCCTTGTCGTGAAGCTTGGTAACAGCCTTTGAAATATCCGGAATAGACATATTCATCATCTCGGCAAGCTCCCACAGATATGCACCGCTCTCGTGCTGCGAGCTCTTGCTGCAATGTTCGATATAGTACAAGAAAAGGTAGTCAGCGCGCTTCACCGAGCTGAATACCTTATCCACGTCAAATGTCTGTACAAAAAAATCTTCAACTGCTGCTCTGCTTAATTCATGCATTGGCAATACCTCCATCTTATAATTTTGCTGCATAAATTAATTATATGTGTGAAAATAGTTAATTACAAACAAAATGTTGAAATTTTATCTAATTTTCATAAAATGTATCACACAATTTACCTCAATTACCCCTCATCACGGCGTGACATATCATCTCCGTTCCGCTTACATCTTGCCTTGTCCTTATACATACTCTCATCAGCCTGTTTTACCACTTCACAGATGTCTTTTCCACTTCCCTCGGAATAACCTACGGCACTGGAAATCACAAAACCATTGTCTGTTCTTGTCTCTGACATCTGCCTTCTTATACCGGCTATCATGTTCTCCGTCTCCGATGCCTCCGGGTTGTCAAGCACCATGAGAAACTCATCGCCGCCCACACGATACACACGGCATCTGCGGTTCATCCACCCATAAAGAATCGCAGACATCTTTTCAATAAGAGCATCTCCCTCTGCATGTCCGAGTCTGTCATTCGTGACCTTCAGATTGTTGAGATTCCAAAATATAACGGCAACCCTTTCAATATCAGCGGAATAACAAAAAAAGCCGTCGATATTGAAAAGGCAATTGTCACCCACATCGTATCTATAACAAAAAAATCCACCGCCGTAAGCCCCCAAATAACAACCATGGCTGTAAAAAACCATAGAAAGCTCTTGAGAGTACGCACGTTGGATTTTTTCTCCTGCAGTTTCAGCTCTATCTTATATTGTTCATTTAAATCGTTCATATCTATGCCTCTTGCATTTTTAATCGCATAGATTTTATTTTAACATTTTTGTGTCGCAAGGGCAACCTTTTAGGATTAATTTACCCTGTGTAATTTTGCCTTTTTCATTACAAATCAAGCTGCTTATGCACTGTAATATTCGGTTCTTCTGCGCATGAGAACCTTTTTCACATGAAAATATGCCGGAATCAGAAACGCGTCCGCAAATATCCACGCGATAGGGCTTCCGAGACATACACCGGTATATCCTATCATCGGAACAAGAACGAAGCCCGCAAGTGACCTTGCAACCATCTCAAGCACACCCGCCAATATCGCAAACGAGGCGAAGCCCATTCCCTGAATAAGGAATCTCACAATGTTTACAAGCGCAAGCGGAAAATAGAATGCCGTATTCCATATAAGAAACTGTCTTACCTGATGTATTATCTCCTGTTCGCTGCCATCGACAAAGAGCTGTGCCAGAAGGCCGCCTCCGAATACCGCTATCAGTACCGCTATAACAGCATATACCGCACCTAACAGCACGCATGAGGCAAGTCCCTTATCAAGGCGGTCAAGCTTTCCTGCACCTACATTCTGTCCTCCGTAGGTTGCCATCGTTGACCCCATCGCATCATAAGGGCATGCAAGGAAATTACATACCTTTCCGGCTGCCGTAACCGCCGCAACCGCTGATGAACCAAGAGTATTCGTTGCCGTCTGTAATATAACGCTTCCTATCGCTGTTATGGAATACTGAAGTCCCATCGGCACACCCATCGCGCAGAGCGAACCCATCATGTGGGCATTGACAGCCCACTCATCCTTCTGAATATGGAGTATATCGAACTTCTTTATCATGTACCACAGACAGCCCACACCTGCCACTACCTGCGCTATCGCGGTTGCCCACGCAGCTCCGGCAACACCCAGCTTCAGTACAATTATAAAGAACAGGTCAAGTCCTATATTGACAATAGAAGAAATAACAAGAAATATGACCGGTGTCCTGCTGTCGCCAAGCGCTCTTATAACTCCGGACACAATATTGTACAGGAATGTGAACGGTATTGCGGCAAATATAATCACAATATACTGATATGAAAAATCAATTATATCATCAGGTGTCCTCATAAGCTCCAATATCTGTCTGCACAGCAATACGGTCACTAATGTAAGAACCACCGAAAAAGCTATTCCAAGCCATGCACAGTTGGCAACATACTTTCTCATTCCCTTATAATCACCTGCGCCGAATTTATGTGCGACCGGAATCGAAAAGCCATTGCACACGCCCATACAGAAGCCGATAACAAGGAAATTGACTGAACCCGTAGCACCTACACCGGCAAGCTCGTCAACGCCCAAAAAGCGCCCCACAATGACAGTGTCCACCAGATTATAAAACTGCTGAAATAAAAATCCAAAAAGAAGAGGCAGAGCAAAACCCACAATCAGCTTCATTGGATTTCCCTGTGTCATATCCTTTGTCATCTCAAAAATCTCCTTAATTTACAATAAATACCCTTTTACATTAATTCTTCAGCTTCATCTGATGTATTTTTTATATGATTTACAGCAGCCTTAACCTGCTGTACAAATTCAAGATTCTTCTGGCTCTGCTCATATACCTGCTCAGCACTCACCGTAACCTCCTCGGTAACAGCCGACAACTGGGATATATTCTCGACAATCTTATTGTTAGACTCAGAAAGCCCGTTCACCTGCTTGTTGACATCATCGACATGACCTATAAGCTTCTCCATATTCTCATTAAGACTCTTAAATGATTCACTTGCTGTCTCAATCTTCCCGCTCTGCACGCCTGCCGCTGCTATCGTTCCCTTAACCGACTCAGCGACCTCATTGGCATCAGTGCTCAGCTCATTGGCAATTCTTGTAATGTCCTCGGTGGATTTTTTTGTCTGCTCCGCCAACTGTCTTATCTGCTCTGCTACAACCGCAAAGCCCCTTCCGGCATCCCCGGCACGGGCGCTCTCAATAGATGCATTGAGTGCAAGAAGGTTGGTCTGGCCAGATATGCTAAGAATCATTCCCGCAATCTTTCCCACCTCTTCCGTTCTCTCCTGAAGCTTACGCATAGCCTCGCTGACCGTCTCGTTGGTCATGGCAATATCAGCCGACTGTGCCTTAAGCTCCTCCATAAGCTCCATGTTCATCTTCACGCTCTTATTGGAATCCTCTGCAAGCTTCACCATCTCCTCGGAAGTCCTGCCCGTCTGTGTTATTGCAGCATTGATGATGGATGTCATGTTGTTCTGCTCCTGAATGCTTGCGGCAGTATTATTCGTTGCGGCAGTGATGTCCTTCATGCTTCCTGCGACGCTCTGTGTGCTTTCTAAAAGCTCATCCATAAGCTCGGTACTCTTAGCTGTATCTGCATTGACACTCTTTGATATGTCCATAACCTTGTTTAAAAAAACCTGAAGATTGTTCTGCTCCTCCTTCGTGGCTCCCATGGCATCATCATTAAAAGCAATTATTATCTTCCCGACATTGAGAATGGCTATACCGATAAATACAGTTAATATGATTTCACAAAAGCCGCTGACATTCATGACAAATACGCCTTTTTTTATATGTACCGCAGTCACGATGGCATACAGAACCGCCATTCCCACTGCCGTTTTTGCAAGCCCCTTCTTATCAAAATATGGAATCTGAAGCAAAAATATTGCAATGATTGCAAAGCTTATAAAACGTGCATCCGACTGAACTCCTACAAGAAGGAACTCAATCCCTACTTCATAAGTCGCAATTATCTTAAGCTGCTTCGTTGCCCTGTTACGCATGTAAATAACCGTATTAGCAATTGTGAATGCTGCCATCACCACGGTATTACCATATACAGTCATTGCTGAAATACTGCTCATAACCATCTTAAGCCACAGATATACAATAAATGAGCCGCCAAGAACTACTGTTGCAATAATATAGAACCTGTTCATCCTTCTATATCTCTCTGTCATGTCATTATACCTGTACTTCTTAACTTCCATCGCAAACCCTCCCATGTTGTATTTTATAGTGTCTTATTTTTATAGTACTTTAGTTACATTGTAAATTATAATTCAAACTTAATCTTATTTCCAGAACTTTTATAAATCTGTCTCATTTTTTTTACCGATTATTTGCCTGTTTCCGCACAGCTCTTTTCCCAGCAGCAATGCCAAGCTTCTTCCTGACAATAATATAGCATATCACCTGAAAAACAATCGTGATAAACCACGATGCCGGATAGGATATGAACAGCACATCAAGTGACCTGTGCTTCGGGAACACACCATATATCCACACAAGACGTGTTCCGACCGTTCCGACAACCGACAGAATCATCGGCACCGTCGAATAGCCCATTCCCCTGAGTGCTCCCGGAAATAAATCCATTATTCCACACAGAAAATATGTAACCGTGCTGTATGTCAGCACTTCCATCCCAGCCTTCACGACCGCCGAATTATCCGTGTAAATCCAGAGAATTTTATTTCCAAAGAAATATGCGCTGCATCCGAGTGTCAATGAAACCGCCATCGACAGACCTATGCACTCAAAGAGTACCTTTGTCATTCTCTTGTATTTTCCGACACTGTAATTCTGGCTTGTGAAGCTCATGCACGCCTGCGTCACCGAATTAATTGAAGCAAACAAAAATCCGAAAATATTGTTCGCCGCCGTGTATCCCGCCATCGCAATCGAGCCGAACGAGTTGACTGACGACTGTAAAAGCACGTTCGAAAAGTTGATGACCATACTCTGTACTCCTGCCGGAATTCCAACCTTACATATCTGCTTAATATATTCCCACCTAAGCTTTAACTTGGAAAACCTGAGCTGATAGCTGCTCTGCGTCCTGTAAAGGCATATAATTACAAGCACACAGGAAATCATCTGAGAAATAACCGTCGATATGGCAACTCCCGCAACGCCCAGGCGGAACACTATTACGAGGAACATGTTAAGCCCTGCATTGACAATTCCTGCTATCACAAGGAACAGCAGCGGACGCTTCGTATCCCCCACTGCCCTCAAAATTGCGGCTCCGTAGTTGTACATCATAAAGAACGGCATTCCCAAAAAATATATTCTCATGTAAAGCGTCGACCGGTCGATTACATCATCCGGCGTATCCATGAGTTCAAGTGCTCCCCTTGCAAAGATAAGCCCTACAAAGAGCATCACGACACCGCTTATAAGTGCGAGTGCCATGGCACTGTGTACCGTCTCCGACATCTCCTTATCCTTTCCCGCCGCATAATACCTTGCCGCAAGTACATTAGCACCAAGGGATATTCCTATAAAAAGATTAATAAAAAGGTTGATGAGCGATGTCGTAGAGCCAACCGCCGCAAGAGCCTGACTTCCGCTGAAATTTCCTACCACTATAATATCGACCGCATTAAACATAAGCTGCAATATTCCGGACAGCATAAGCGGAAATGCAAACGATATAAGCTTGTCAAGCAGAGTACCGTTACACATGTCTATCTCATATTTTTTATCTTTATTCGCCATTTAAACCTCATTTCCAAGTTAAAAGCCCCTTTGCCATTCTGCTTAAACGGGGCATTATTTCCAAGTTTTACGGTATGATTATAGTGCAAAAGTACAGTTTGTCAATAAAATTTTCTATTAAAAATTGAAATTCCCACCATGCAGTACTTCGATGTACACGCATAATGGGAATTTCACAATCACCTTAATATTCTGCTTTCCTGTTCATCTGTCTCAATACCGGACTGCCTGTCTTTAATCAACCTTAAATACGGAAATCTCCTCGTTGAGCCTTCTGGCTGTCTCGTCACACTTGGCAACCTCGCTCGTAACCTCATCTGCCTCAGCCTTGACATCAATCGTCTTCTGTGCGATATCGGTTGTTCCCTTAGCTCCCTCATTCGTCGCTGTCGCAATTCCATCCATGGATGATAAAACTCCGTCGATTGACGCTAACAGCTCCTCCGATGTAGCGCTGAAATCACTTATGAGCATATCAATATACTTGGCATCCTGATTGTATGCATCCGCAACCTTGTCGAACATATCATAGCTTGCAACGACATCATCTCCCACGAACTCAAGAAGCTCCTGTGCATCCTTGGAAAGACGCTCAACAGATGATGTAACCGACTCCGTAACCTGCTGAATCTTGACAACGGCATCCTTAGACTGCTCTGCAAGCCCGCCAATCTCCGTAGCGACAACAGCAAAGCCTCTTCCCGCATCACCGGCTCTCGCAGCCTCAATGGAAGCATTGAGTGCAAGGAGATTCGTCTGGCTTGTAATCTCCATAATTGCTGAGGATAAAACCTCAATCTGCTTAACAACCTTGGCATCCTCAAGTGCCTTGGTAAGGCTCTCTCTTATGCTGTTATGTACCTCCGCGGCATGTGCACGCTGCTCTCTTGTATCATTCTGTGCCTTGGTTGCACGCTCATGAATGTCAGCAGCCTGCTGCGCTCCGTCCTGAGAACGTGTCGCAATATTCTTAGCTGCCTCCTCAATCTCATTTGACATACTCTTGACAGTATCTGAGGAAGCTGCCGTCTCCTCCATGCTTGCCGCAAGTTCCTGTGTCGTAGCAGATACATCCTCGATATTGCCTGTAAGTGAAATAACATTTGTCTTAACAGAATCAACAACCTCACCAATGATATTGCTCTGGTTCTTAACTTCCTTGATAAGGCTGCTTACCTGCTTTTTCATATTCTCAAGGTTCGCGCCAAGAACTCCGAAATCATCCTTCCTGTTCTGAAGCTTCTTAGGCAGCTCATGTGTGAAGTCGCCATTTGTAATATTTCCGATATAACTGAGCGTATGTCTGAATGACCTGCTGAGCTCAATCGCCATGTAAATGCACACTGCCAACACAAGAAAGGCCATTAATCCTCCACCTGCAGCAATCTTAATCATTGCCGAACTTGCATTGTCCTGCATTGCCGCCGTCTCGTTCCCAACTGTGGTATCGATATAATCAATATAGTTGCCCGTTCCCACTACCCATCCGAACGGCTCGAAGGCCTTGCTGTACGCTCTCTTAGGCGAAGGCTCCGTCTCGCCTGCCTTTGGATACACATAATCGACATAACCGCCCTCGGCATTTTTTCCGGCATTTATGATGTCCCTGATGTATGAATTTCCCTCAGCATCCTTCGCATCCATACGATTGGTTCCCTCGGTTGAATTTCCGAGAAGAACAACATTCACGCCCTCATAAGTATCCGCCCAGAAGTATCCGCCGTCACCGTATCTGAGCTCACGAAGAAGCTTTGCTCCCAGCTCCTTTGCCTCATCAAGCGTATACTCTCCGTTCTCATATCCTGCATACACCGCATTCAGCATCGATATTGCATTGTCAACCTGATTCTTGATGTTCTGGTCATAATCACTCTCGATGCTGGCACGAAGCACATTCTCAGCTCCGCTTTCCATCTCACTGATGTCCAACTGTGAAAACAGTACAATGGCAAGCGTTCCAATCATTGTTATGACTGCAAGAATTATCATCTTAACACGCACACTTAAGTTCTTCATAATAACACGCTCCTTTTGCTTTTGTTTGCTCATGCTTTCTCATACTTTCTTTCCCGTGTGATATCTACCGTTTAATTATAACTCTTTATGAGCATTTTGTGTACATTAAAATCATCATTTTTTGTTATTTTGCCATATATTAGTCTTAGTGTCTAATTTACAAAATTGATTTTCATTTTCTCATCAACCGGATATGTCACAAGCCCTGTTCCGTCAAGCTTTTCGCGGTGCATGTCAACCGCTGTCACGCTGTGGTTGTCGTAGGTTGTGTAGTAGTATATTCCTTTGGATGCGTTGCAGCATGAGGTGTATATTGTAATTTCATACTTGCCCTCTGCCACCTCGCAGCATCCGCGCTGCTGGTCGACGCTTCCCAATATATGGAAGAACTGGCTCACGCTCGACTCCTCATCGTCCCCCGAAACCGAATTAAGCTTCGTATAAGCCACCCTCGCAAATCTTGATGCGGACGATAAATCTCCCGGAAGTCCGAGTGCTCCCATGCCTCTGCTGTATGTCTTAAGCTCAAGCTTATCGGAAAATCCGTTCTGCGGCTGCTTCGGCGAGAGCCCGATATAATTGTTGAGCATGAACATCTGTGTCTCAAACGGAGGATTGTTCGTGAGCACTCCGACCGGATTATCATACACATTAAGTCCTGCCGCCGTGCACTCCACAGTAATCGCCTCATTCTCATCAGCAATCAGCCAGTGAAGCTGTGCCGCCGGAAAATTCCCGCTGAAGGTTGTCCCGACAAGATTCATTCTGTCAAGATATTCTCTCGCTTCCGCCACATTCGCGCAATGAGAAAGTATCCACGGAATGAACTCAAACTGTGCCACATTCTCTCTTCCTTCCTCAGGCTCCTGATACTTTGCATTTCCCACAAAGTTAAGCCCCGCCATTCCAAGACCTTTCTCGTTAACCGCATCGTAGTAGAGCGGGTATCCTCCCGCAACATGCGCCATCCCGATTATGGCATAGTGGCTGTCAACTCTTCCCATGTGTCTGAACTCAAACGGGTACCTTCTCGGTGTCACCGCGACATCGTCGCCATAAGAAAACTCATAGTCGAGTGTTCTTCCGAAGTAGAAATCTTTTGTTCTGTAGGTTGCTGCCGTGCACATATAAATACCTTCTTTCATTATTATTCTGAATTTAATTTCTTGGGGATTGGATGCAAATATATATTATATTTATATATAATTTGCAGGCTGCATATTGCCTTATTCACCATAAAAAATGTTTACTGCCAAATATTGTTTATTATGACTGCCCTATATCAATTATATTACACATGATTTAATTTCAAAAGGGATTTTTGGCGTTTTGCGATTCGATATGTTATCTATTCTGCCTGATTTTCGGAAAATTATTGAGGGATGATGCAGCTTGCCTGTAAAAATTTCTCTCCTTGGGTATGCAGACCGGAGAGCTTATCCATATACCCAAATTGTTCTGTTTCTGAAGGCGAGATGGGTATTTCATGGCATATTCTGCTCTCTGTACCCGAAATTATGACGATACAATGAAAAAAACGGGTACACAGTCCATTTTACTGAACTGTATACCCGTTTCACACTACACAAAAATCCCCACAATAAGCTTGACAATGAGTGCTGCCAGCCATGCTATGGCACACTGCCAGAGCACTACTCCTACTGCCCACTTTGCGCCGAGTTCGCGCCTGATGGCAGCAATTGCGGCTACACAAGGTGTATAGAGCAGGCTGAATGTCAGAAGTGCCGCTGCTGCAACAGGTGAGAGCACTGTACTTATTCCCGCGCCGAAGAGCACCTCAAGCGTTGAGACTACGCTCTCCTTTGCCATAAATCCACTGATGAGCGATGTACAGATACGCCAGTCACCAAGACCGAGCGGTCTGAATATCGGAACTAATAATCCGGATATTGCGGCAAGTATACTGTCACCTGAATCCTCGACCAAGTTAAAGTGCAGGTCAAAGCTCTGTAATAGCCATACGATAATCGTTGCTATGAGAATTACGGAAAATGCTTTCTGGAGGAAATCCTTTGCTTTCTCCCAGAGAAGCTGTCCTACATTCTTAGGACTTGGAAGTCTGTAATTCGGAAGCTCCATGACAAACGGCACCGGCTCGCCCTTAAATAGCGTTCCTTTATAGAGAAACGCCACAAGAATGCCTACAATAATTCCGAGAAGATAAAGTCCCGCCATTATGAAGCCACCCTGCTTCGGGAAGAATACGCTGACAAAGAATGCATATATCGGAAGCTTAGCAGTACAGCTCATAAACGGTGTGAGAAGTATTGTCATTTTTCTGTCTCTCTCGCTTGTGAGTGTTCTCGTAGCCATCACGGCAGGAACCGTACAGCCGAAGCCAATAAGCATAGGAACTATACTTCTTCCTGACAATCCGATTTTGCGGAGAAGCTTATCCATCATAAATGCAACTCGTGCTATGTATCCGCTGTCCTCCATGAGTGAGAGAAAGAAGAAAAGCGTAACTATAATAGGCAGGAAACTAAGCACGCTTCCAACACCTGTGAATATACCGTCAATTACCAGGCTTTTCAATGTGCTGTTTACATTGGCCGCCGTCATCGCTGCTTCCGTCAGAGTGCTGAGCTTATCAATGCCAAGCTCAAGAAGTCCCTGAAGCCATGCCCCTATGACATTGAAGGTAAGGTAAAATACAAGAATCATTATTGCTATAAAGCACGGAATTCCCGTGTACTTTCCGGTGAGAACACGGTCAATCTTCTCACTTCGTATGCGCTCCTTGCTCTCCTTTGGCTTGACAACCGTCTGCTCGCATAATCTTTCAATAAAATCGAATCTCATATCGGCGATTGCGGCACTTCTGTCAAGCCCACGCTCAGTCTCCATCTGCTTCACAATGTGTGAGAGCATTTCCATCTCGTTCTCATCAAGCTTGAGCTTATCTATTATGAGGTGATCCCCCTCTATGGCCTTGGTGGCTGCAAATCTCACCGGAATCCCTGCACTCTCTGCATGATCCTCTATAAGATGTTCCACGGCATGTATGCAGCGGTGAACCGCACCGCCATGATCCTGTTTGTCACAGAAGTCCTGTCTCAACGGGCACTCCTGATACTTTGCTATGTGGAGAGCATGCTTTATAAGCTCATCAACGCCCTCATTCTTTGCGGCAGAAATAGGAACGACAGGTACGCCTAACATTCCCTCCATCGCATTGACATCTATTGAACCATGATTTCCCGTGAGTTCATCCATCATGTTGATTGCAATGACCATCGGAATATCCATCTCGAGAAGCTGCATTGTAAGATACAGATTTCTCTCTATGTTCGTCGCATCGACAATGTTAATTATCGCCTTAGGATGGTCGTTGAGCACAAAGTTACGCGACACAATCTCCTCACTGCTGTAAGGCGACATCGAATATATTCCCGGCAGATCCGTTATGTCGGTGTTGGGATATCCCTTTATCGAGCCATCCTTTCTGTCAACGGTTACACCCGGAAAGTTTCCGACATGCTGGTTAGAGCCCGTGAGCTGATTAAAAAGAGTTGTCTTTCCGCAGTTCTGATTGCCTACCAGTGCATAGGTAAGTTTCGTTCCCTCAGGGAGCGGGTTCTCATCCTTCTTAGAGTGGAATTTTCCTTCCTCACCCAATCCCGGATGCTCCGGCTCCTTCCCATTAATGGTTCGTTCGTGGCTTCTGCTTCTTTTAGCTATAGTCTCAATCTCAATCTGTGCTGCCTCCGCAAGACGCAGTGTGAGTTCGTATCCATGAATCTGCAGCTCCATCGGGTCTCCCATGGGAGCCAGCTTCACAACAGTTACCTCTGCTCCCGGAATCATACCCATATCAAGGAAGTGCTGTCTTAAGGCACCACCTCCGCCAACGGACTTAATAACACCGCTTTTTCCAATTTGTAATTCATTTAATTTCATACATAATTCTTCCATCTTATTTTTTATGGCGACAGAACTTTCCGATGTGACCGGGCAGGTCACACTTTGAAGTATTCTATACTCTTAACAAGCTCATCTGCAATTGTCTTGAGTTCGTCCGCACTATTGTATACCTGTTTGAAGGTATCTGCAACAACTTCTGTCTGCTCATAGGTATTTTGTGTGTTGGCAAGGTTGTCCTGCGCAATGTCGGAGAGATGTTCCACAGCCTGGAGTACTTCATTTCTTGCATTTTCAAGCCTTCCCGTGCTCTCCTTTATCTGTGCTATACTTCTCATGGAGCTTGCAATCTCGTCAATAACCTCTGCCACAACCTTCTGCGTCTCCTGCATACTCTCGCTCTGACTTGCAATAATTTCCTGCATCTGCTGCATAGCCTGTACAGCTTTTGCCGAATCAATGCTGAGCATATCGGCGGTTGCCTCAATCTCCTTGCTGGATGTATTAGACTGCTCGGACAGATTTTTAATCTGCTCAGCGACAACTGCAAAGCCGCGTCCGCTCTCACCCGCTCTTGCCGCTTCAATCGAAGCATTGAGGCTTAACAGACTGGTATCCTCTGCGATTGAGTTGATAAATGTCGTTGCCGTGTGAATCTTCTGAACCGAATCGTTGGTGCGGTTGGTCTGCTCCTGAACCTCGGTGATTATGCGCTTTACATCTTCGTTGATGCTTCTTAAGTCTCCAAGAGTCTTTGATGCCTTCTCACTGGACAGCTGCATCGACGAAGCATTGACACTGAGCAGCTCTGCTTCCTTTGATGTCTCAGTGATGTTTTCACCCATGACCTGCATATGTCCGGAGGTATCCCTTGAATTTTCAGCCTGCATCTGCGAATTGTCTACAACCTGACTCACCGCCGTCCGGACATTGTCCATCGTTCCGTTGGTGTTATCTGCTGCCGTTCCGAGAAGCTGTGCGGCGTCAAGAAGTGCCTTGGCATTTCTGGTAATATCCTTTATTGTCGACTGCATCGCATCTCTCAAGGTTATGGTTACTCTTGAAAGGTCTCCAATCTCGTCCTTCTTCTTCAAAAGCTTATCGTCAACCCATACATTTAAGTCTCCCTCGGCAATCTTGCCTACAAGTTCAACGCTCGACTTGATATTCTTACTCATACCCGCTGCAAGCTTGACGCTCACGGCAATGCATATAAGCATGATTACACCAACCGCCGTCGCAATCGAACCGATAATTTTGTTGATTACGGCGTCCTTCGCATGCTTATCGGTGCCTACAAATACCATTCCTATAATCTGATTGTCGGAATCATTCTGATACACCGGCATAAAATATCCGTAATTGAGTGTACCGTCGATTGAAACAGCATGGCTGAAATATTCCTCACCGCCTTTTAATACCTTCTCCACAATCTTCTCACCGGCGGTGGAACCTAATATACGGTCACCGTTTGTATCCACAGCGGATGTCATTATTCGCTTATCACCATAAAAGAAAGTGACATCCATTCCCGCGTTGCTCTTGATTCTGTCTACAAGGCTTTCCGACTTGGATATGTTGTAGCTTCCCTTCCATATATCGCCGTTGCTGCTCTGCAGATAGTCGCCCGTATTCTGGTCATAAGCCGCAAGGGTCGCTGCAGCAGTTCCTTTAAGTGCATCCTCAATCTCATCAAGCAATGAATTCTTAACCATGGTAACTATAAAAAGCATCGAAACTATACCCAGAATAAGTACCGGGCTGATTGTAATTGCGAGAATCTTCTTCTTAATGTTCATTGCGCCACCCCTACTCTACCACGTTGACAGTCTTAAAGTACCAGTTAATAGCTCCTGTTATTGTCGCATCATCAAGCGTCTTTCCGGCTTCTCCCACGGTCGTTCCCTCGTTGGTCTCAATAACACCATCGAATACGCCAAGCTCACCTGAGAGTATCTGCTTCTTTGCCTCCTTGACCTTCTCTGCAGTTCCGTCCGCGCAGAAGTCTGCAAGCTCTGTGATGCCGACAAGATTCTCGTTCATACCACCGTAATAGTTGCTTCCGTCCCATGTTCCGTCAATCACGCTCTGAACCGCCGAAGTATAGTATGCACTCCAGTTCCAGATAACACTGCACAGACATGCCTCAGGTGCTTCCTTGCTCATATCCGAGTTGTAGCCGATGCCATACACTCCGCGCTCCTGCGCCAAGGTCTGAGGATATGAGGTGTCGCAGTGCTGTGTAATCACATCACAACCCATGTCAAGCAGCAGCTCAGCCGCAGCCTTCTCCGCATCAGGGTCATACCAGCTGTCCGTAACCTTCACATAGACCTGTGCGTCAGGATTTACCGAATATATTCCGAGTGCAAAAGCATCAATACCGCCTGTAACCTCGGAATTATCTGAACCCATAGCTGCCACATAACCAATCTTGTTGTTCGTTGTATTCATGCCGGCAACAATTCCGCTGAGATACCTCGCCTGATAAATGCGCCCGAAATAATTATTGAAGTTCTTTCCATTGCTCAGATAACCTGTTCCGTGTGAGAAATATATATCCGGATATTTCTCCGCCATCTCAGCCGTCGTCTCCATATAACCCCAGCTTGTGGTAAAGATGATGTTACAGCCTTCATCGATACATTCCTTAATCGCCTCGCGGGTGGCATCCGCATCCGAATCCGCTACATTTATCTTCCTCACTATCTGTTCATCGGACAGACCAAGGTTCTGCTGCATTCCCTGAATACCAAGGTCATGCGTGTATGTGTAGCCGCTTCCCTCGGACGGATCCGAGAGATGTATAACTCCAACCTTAATGTCATCCTTGGAAATACCTTTAGAGGATGTCTGTGTCTCACTCTGTACCTGCTGCCCCTGTGTGTTCTGTCCGCTGCTGTCTGTCGTCAGATTGGTGGCATAGTCATCAATCTGTGTTCCCGCCGAACATCCAGTAAGCATCAGACAGCCCGCAAGCAATGCCGCAAGCTTCTTACTAACCTTCTTCATAGGTGCATCTCCTTTGCTCTTTATTCGGTTTTACCGTATACATTTTCAATGCTGACGCGAAAATCCGCCTTCAGCTTTTATACGATGATTATAATCCCTTCGCTATTTACACGCAAGTCAAAACAAAGGAAATGAGCCTCACAAATCCGGTATTTTTTCTAATGTTTTTTTCCTGAAAAGTCAAATGTAAAGACAGCATCCGGATTGTCAAATTCCTCGTTGCTCACCCATGTTGCACTCTTATCGGTGAGATTATAGAGAGCTGACCATACGGTTATACTGTTAGAATCCGTCTTTCCATGAGCCGTATCCCATCTGCGTCTGCCCACAAGCTTCAGAACATCCATACAAGCCTGTTCCGACACAACACCATCAGTGTTTACTCCGTCAGGATTGATAGCATTCTCGATTGCCTCGTATCTGTCAAGTCCCTTCTTATCCGCATCCGAAGCGTAATAGTCCGGTGTTATGATAAAATTGGTGAGATACTGGAAATTGTCAGCCGCCTCCATAGCTCCGACAGCGGCATCGTCGTCATTGTAATATACCCTAAGCTCTCTTTTCGTTCCGTCGGTATCGTTCTCATCATCAGCGGCAACCCACTCCAACACGGCAGATTTTCCCGTGCTGTCGGCTACCATATAGTGGAATGAGGTGTTGGCGCTGTCATGAAGGTCATATTTTTCAACAAGCGCAACCGCCTCATCGACGCTCGCCGCATAGTCAAGAATCATTCTGAGCATTGTCGTAGATGTTATGTCAGGCTTGTCCGTCTGCTGATCCGTGGCTGCGACATCGCCTTCCGGTCCCTGATACGTCATGTATATTCCGCATGCAACACCCTTTTCATTGATTCCGTCAAGAGGTATAAAAGGCGCTGCAAGACATATAATCTTTTTGCTTATGCTGTCAAGCTCAGCTCCACCTGTTATACCGATGAACTGCAGGTCAACACTTGATATGGAAGCATATCTTCCGTCCGTCGGATTAGTTCTCACAATTATCCCCGTCGTTGTCGAAAAATCATAATTTCTTCCAAAATATCTGTTTCCCTGTTCATCCTGAGCCGTAAATGATGAACATCCGATATTTTTTGACTTGATATTCATCGGTACAAGTCCCTTTGTTATATTGCCTACAACAAAATCTATAAGCTCCGCATCGCTTGACACACCGCCCTGCTCAATGAAATCGTCAAAATAATAGTTTCCCTTTACATCCATTATGTACACAGGAGCGCTCTTGTTCTCTTCCTTTGCCTGAACCAGCATCCTGATTGATGCTATCGATGCAATTTCGTTATGCCATATTGCAAAGACTGCAATGGCAAATATCACGATAACGGAAACCAAAGCCACCGCTATTCCTATCAAAATCTTCTTTAGCTTTTTCTTCTTCATTGTCATCCTCTCCGCAGAACAATTCTGCCGTTCATGGTTATTATTTTTGTTGATACCTCAACAAACTATTAGATAGTAACATTCATGTGTCAAAAAGTCAACCTGTTCCATTTTATTTTGGAAGTATAGTTTGACATATCTTTGACAAATATCTATAATAGATTTCATCAGCATTATTTTTACAATGGAGAATATACAAGCATGAAAAAAATCAAAGAATTCTTAAAAAGAAAAGACATCGAAATCTCAGGCAAAAGATACGGCATAGATGCCCTCGGTGCAATGGCACAGGGTCTTTTTGCCTCACTGTTAATCGGAACGATAATAGCAACTCTCGGCGAACAGCTCGGCATTGCCATCCTTGTCACAATCGGCGGATATGCCAAAGCTGCCACGGGTCCTGCAATGGCAGTTGCAATAGGCTATGCACTGCACTGTCCTCCGCTCGTCCTGTTTTCACTGGTCGCAGTAGGTGCGGCAGCTAACAGTCTCGGAGGTGCCGGAGGTCCACTCGCCGTTCTCATCATAACGATACTTACTGCCGAATGCGGCAAAGCAGTATCCAAAGAAACCAAAATTGACATTCTGGTGACACCGTTTGTCACAATAGTTATCGGAATCCTTTTGTCAATGCTCCTTGCCCCTGTAACAGGCAGGGCCGCAAGCAGTGTCGGCAATGCAATTATGTGGGCTACCGAGCTTCAGCCGTTCTTTATGGGAATCATAATCTCGGTGATTGTCGGAATTGCACTCACACTTCCTATAAGCAGTGCAGCGATATGTGCTGCCCTGAGCCTGACCGGGCTTGCCGGAGGTGCAGCACTTGCAGGCTGCTGTGCCAATATGGTCGGCTTTGCGGTGCTCAGCTTCCGTGAGAACAAATGGGGCGGACTTTTCGCTCAGGGTATCGGAACAAGCATGCTGCAGATGGGCAACATCGTCCGCAACCCGCGAATCTGGCTGCCTGCAATACTCACCTCCGCAATTACAGGTCCCCTGGCCACCTGCGTATTCAGGCTTCAGATGAATGGTGCCGCCGTTGCCTCGGGAATGGGAACCTGCGGTCTGGTCGGTCAGATAGGAGTCTACACTGGATGGCTCAATGATATCGCCGCCGGAAATAAAGCCGGAATAACAGGCTTTGACTGGCTCGGTCTTATCCTCATAAGCTTCATCCTGCCGGGAGTCCTGGCATGGGCGTTCGGACTTATATTCAGAAAAACAGGCTGGATCAAGGAAAATGATTTAAAGCTGGACTTATAGTCCGGCTTTTCATTTGCCATGATTCAGCCTGTCAGTTCACTCAGTTCTCTTTTTTCCCCAGAAGAACAATGCCACTGTTCCGGGACCCGTGTGGCTTCCTATAGTGGTTCCGACATAGTTAATCTCAACTTGTCCGTTGAGCTTCGGAAATCTCTCCTCCACAAGCCTTGCAACCTCCTCGGCATCCTCCACACATCCCGACTGTGATATATAGCACTTGCCGCAATATTGAAGTCCGTTCTGTGCATTCTCCTCCATCTTATCAACAATCGCCTGAATGACCTTCTTCTTGGTTCTAATCTTATACCTTGGAATAAGATGTCCGAGATTGTCCATATCGAGAAGCGGGCATATATTGAGAACCTTTCCTATGGTTCCCGCCGTCTTTGATATTCTTCCTCCCTTGATGTAAAAGGTAAGATCCGTGGAGAAAAACCAATGGTTCAGATTGAGCTTATGCTCCTCAATCCAATCATGAAGCTCATCAATAGTGCTCCCCGCCGCCCTCATCGCAGAAAGTGTGTCCATAATCAGACCGTATCCCGACGAAGCTCCAAGCGAATCGACAATATATATCTTTCTGTCCGGATACTTCTCCTTAAGTGCCTCCCTGGCAATGTTCGCTGAATTTATTACCCCTGATATTCCCGAGGACAGGCAGACGTGCATAATGTCATGTCCATCCTTTAAAAACGGTTCAAAGTACGCTTCAAATTCATCAGCGTTAACCTGTGAGGTTCTTGTATCGGCTCCTGCTGCCATCCTTGCATAAAAATCCTCAAAACCTATGGTCTGTCCCAAATCATCCGGATACTCGACCCCGTCGAGTTCATAGTGAAAACAAATGTATTTCACATCAATCTGTTCAAAATGCTCCTTGCTTAAATCAGCTGTGGAGCAGCAGCTTAAAATATATTTTTCCATGGCAACATCTCCTTTTTAATTATTAATGTAAATTAGTATGCTTTGACGTTCTTAAAGTACTGTATAAGAATATTCTTTATATAATTATACCTTCTTGCATATGAATTTTCCACCCTTATAAGCTCAAATCCATGTGCTCTGCATATTGCATTCTTTTTGGCATCCCTGATTCTCACCGCCTCGTTGTCATGGTGCTCCCTGCCGTCAAGCTCTATCGCAAGAATAGGCATATCCCTGTTCTGATATTCCCTCTCATACACCACAAAATCAAAGCGTCCCGTATAAAACAGGTCATCATAAGAATTATTTTCCTGAAATACATGAGCTATACTTACTTCCTTCTGAACAACACATTTTTTGTTGGTGTTGAGCACATTGTCAAGTGCATGGTTGAGCGTGGTAAGAAAGGCTACCTCTGTCTCGGTGCTGTACGGCTTGATTCCAAGCGCTCTTGATGAGTTCTCACGCTTGCTTACCTGAGACTCCCCATTGGTTTCGACATACTTTATAAGCTCATATAGGTCGTCCTGTCCCTCGGTATGAAGTCTTGTCAGCTCTCTCTTGTCAGCCAGCACGACAAGCTGTTCCTTAGCCCTCGATGTCGCGACATTTATAAGCTCCTTGTTGTTCTTAAGCCAGTCATAAGTCCCTTTCGCCGTATGGGAGGTAAGCGCAAGCGAGAACAACACCACATCCTTCTCATCCCCCTGAAATGCATGAACCGTTCCGCAGGTCACATCATCAATTCCGTTCTCCTTAAGCATGTTCGTAATGAGCTCCTTCTGATTGGCAAATGGTGTGATTACTCCTATGCTTCTGTCCTTGTTGTTCTTTATGTATTCCACAATCTCCTGTGCCTCTCTCGGCGCGGTATTTTTATAGTATACCGTATCATTCGAGATATTTTTTAAAATAAGCGGATGCTCCTCCCTGCTGCGTGTCTCAAGGATAAGCTTGTTGTTATAATATTTTTTATTATTAAAATCTATGATTTTTTTGTTGCAACGGTAATGATGGCTTAAAAGAATCTCCTCACTGACCGCATCACACGCAAGGTATGTCTTATAGATTGAATTCTTAATATAATCATACTCCTCCGTGATGCCGTATATTCTCTTGAGCTTGTCATTATCTATCGGATTGAGCAGTATAACCGGGCTTAACTGCTGAGGGTCGCCCACCAGCATAAGGCTTCTTCCGCGTATTATCGGAACCAGCGACATGGATATATTTCCCTGACTTGCCTCGTCCATGACAACCATGTCAAAATATGTACCGGGGCTTCCGAGCTTATGTGCCGAGATTGAAGTGGTGGCAATTATCGGAAATATTCGCTGGAACTTCTTAAGATTCTCCTCCTGCTTTATATATGCGTTAAACCGCTTTATCTTAGTCTCATTATCCTCACATAGTACTATGTCCATCAAGTCCTTGTTCTTCGGCTCCTGAAGACGCTTGATATACTTAGCGGACGTATAATAGAGATATTTCTTAAGCTCTTCCTCGTCCTGCTGCAGCAGTCCGAGTGCCTCCTCGTCCGTTATGTCACCGATTTCTGCCAGCTGTCTGCGCACCTCGGCAAGCTGTACTCCCTGAAGCTCCGTCTGAAATGCAAGATGCTTATTCTCATCTAGCAGCTTTAGGATAGCCTCCTCGCGCTCCTTCAAATCAAGCCTGCTCTCATGCTTTTCAAGCAGCTGCGTGAGTTTCTCAGTGCGTCTTTTCCTATCATCCTTATTGTGCTCAAGCGTACTTCCGTATATCACCAGCTCGCTTGTCTGGTCATAAAGTCTCTTTATATCTTCAAGTGCCCGCAGCACACATTCATCATTTCCGAGTCTGATAATCGGAAACGGGATTGTTCCCTTATTTCTGTACGTTATATTCTTGAGCTTTTCACACACACCGTCTATCGGATGATTGTTATATGACGCGAACAGCACCGTCTTTTCATTAAAGAACGCCGTCACAATCGTATTGACTATGGTGTTGGTCTTGCCCGTTCCCGGCGGTCCCTGAATATACGCAAGCGGATACTTCATCGCATTGTGAATCGCAAGGAGCTGGTCAAGATTGATTCTGCTGTTCAACAGCACTATCGGATAGTTCTTTCTCTTATCCACCTGCTTGATAAGATCCCCGAAAAATGCCTGAATCGGAATGGTTACATTACCCTCCTCATACATCTTAAAAATCGCATTATATTCATCATTCAAGTCAAATATAATGTCCCTGCCTATGGCAAGCATGTACGGCATGTCATCCACACCCTTCACCTGCGGTGAGGATGCTGTAATTCTGTCCTTGATAAGCTCTGCGTTCTTCTCAAAATCATTGAGCATGTCATAATCCTCCGCATCAAGGAACTTATGTATGCTGTACACTGCCTCAGGTCGTCCGCTTCCAAGCGAAAATTCCGCGCAGATTGTAATGTCGTCATCCTGACGCAGTGAATGATTCTTTACATCAAGGCGCAGCTTTCTGTATGCCAGCACATACAATCCCTTATCCGTATGTATGCTCATAACGTTCACGGCGAGCTGCTTAATCTTCTTATTCTGCCCCGAATACTTCACGCCCTGCTGAAAATTCGCCACTACCTCCTGGAACTGCTCCTTAGTGAGCACATAATTGCCCGTCCACGCCGCATCAAAGTGATTAATCAGCGTATATTCCGTCTTATACGGCGTACAGTCAAGCCTGCTGCAGTCCGCTAGATAATTAAGTATCTTGAGATTGGAGACATTATTGAATATACGCTTGTACTTTTCAGGATTGTTGTCTATGTCCTCAAGCATCGCCTTATCGGTGTGAAAGTACGAGCCGTCAAGCACCGAGGATGACAGAATTGATTCTATGAAGATTTTCAGTCTCTTGGTTGTAAGCTTTGCCAGATGGAGCCCCTGTACAACCATGTACTTATCAATCGGATTGATGTTCTCTATTCCAATCCAATACTTTGTCACTTCATTCTGCCCATTCTTATACTCTATGCTGAGCCACTTCTGTTCATGCATGGCTCTGAAAATATCACGACATACTGTATTCATATCTGTTCTTCCTTCTTAAAGGTATAAACACATGTAACTGTCTGAATTTTACCACAATAATAGGCTGATATCAATATAGTATATCATATCCAAAGGTTATATTCAAGCTTTTTTTGAAAAAAAGTCCATTTTTTTGATTTTTCAGTATATTTATGAAAGAAAACATGTTATAATGAGCGCAAGAGAGTCAAAGGGCGTGTATTCACTCTTGGCGAACGACGAAATTATTGAGTGAGCTATGCTCATGAGCACTGCTTATGAGTATTACTCGCGAAATAGTGATTTATAAAATTATGAATCGGAGATGAAAAGATGAATTTTGTACCTGAACGCTTAATTAATTTGAGAAATTCTTTTGGTATCAACAAGGCTGAAGCTGCAAGACGACTCAATATGTCGGCAATGGGCTACGGACGATATGAGAAGGGCGAGCGTGAGCCATCCTTTCAGACTGTCACATACATAGCTCAGGTATTCGGCTCATCGACAGACTATCTGTATGGACAGACAGATGATATGTCAGCAAAGGAATATGTTGTATCTGTAGACAGCAATCCTGTCTTATTCGAGCTTGTCAAGAATGTCAAGGATGACGAAAAGCTTCTCAAGAGAGTAGCTGCATACGCTGAAAAGCTCTGCAGGGAATGACATGCTTGACAAAGCTGCAGAAATGAACAGACTGGTCAACAGCTTTATCGAGGGAGTCCCGGCAATGGTGTGAATCATCGGCGTGGGACTCCTTTTATCTATCTGCTTTCTACACAGTTGTGTTAATCTTCACACATTGATATTCCACACCCAGCTCCGGCAGTACCTTATAAAACACATCCTTCGTCTTAATTCTCAGACTTGAGGTGTTGATACACGGGTGACACCCGAAATACTCAGATTTAAAGACATCCTCGTCCACCAGCAGATTCACCTTATGGTCATGGTCATTCATAAGTCCCATGACGCTGACCGAACCCGGTGTGATATCAAGATATTCAAGCATCTTATCCGGACCGGCAAAGGATAGTCTCGATGCCCCTATCTGCTTGGAGACCTCCGCCGTCTTAAATTTCTTATCCGCACACAGCATCAACAGATAGTACTCCGTCTTAGCTGAATTGGTCAAAAAAAGATTCTTACATATAACGGCAGGTGCCAGCACCTTATCAATTTCAATACATGCCTCCATCGTATCCGCCGCCTCATGGTCAACACGCTCATATTCAATATTCAGCCTGTCAAGCAAATCATATACCCTTATTTCTTTTTCAAGTCTCCCCGCGCAGTCCTTCGGCCTGCCGTTTTCAAGTATCAATTCTGTCATCACAATGTCCTTCTTTTCAAGTGTATATTTTTATTTGCGCATCCGGCTCCGTCAAGATTGCAGGCTGTCTCACAACCGATGCCTTTAATAATTTTCTCAAAAAAGCTTAATACTCCGTCTTCCACGGCAAACTGTTCCAATTCATCATCCGCCAAATCGTAGTAATATTTATTGGTTTTCATATCAATAGACAGACTATCAAGCGGAAATCCCTTTTTTCTTATCGCACTGTGTGGCTTATCAGTCAATATGAATTTCTCACTTGCCATTGACTCGTCCATCGACTCATAAATGCGGTTTTCATCGACCACAAGGCATATTGCATTTTTATAGCACGCAACAAGGTCTCCATACTGCCTCGCCAGCCCCGTATAATATTCAAGCATCTCCTCATCGGATAAACATCTGCCGTTTACATTGCGCACATGAACTCCCGGCTGAATATCATCAGACACATTATCAAAATACAATCCCGAATCGCACGAAAACACAGGCATCCGAAATGCCCTGTAATACGCCGTCGCTTTCAATCTCGCATTCTCAATCGGCGAACTTCCGCTCTCTATAACCTCAGGAATATCCTTCCCCTCCGCTCTCAAGTCATTTAACCCAATCAGTTCTATTCCTATCGTTTCAAGTCTGCTTCTCATTACAGACAGTTTTGCCTGATTACCTGTACCGAATAATAATTTCATCTTGGTGGTTCCTTTACTGTGTATATTAATATTATATTTCTATCATTGACTATCCCCCTCAAATCTGCTTTGACACAAAATGTACAATTTCTTTTCCCGGCTCAAGTATATATGGTATCAGCTCCAAAGGATATACCTTAGTCCCCTTCTTTAAATCCTCCAGTGAAACCCAACAGAAATCCAAATCAATTCTTTCATTATCCAGCTCATCATATCCATGAAACACACCATCCAATGGAATATTATCATCCACCAAATGCACATTGTAATATAGGCATATCTGATGACATGGTCTTTTACCCCATGGAAAATAAATTTCTCCGATTGCCAACAGGTTATCTACCTCTATTTTGGCATGCAGCTCTTCTTCAAATTCTCGTTTAAGAGTTTCCATGCTTGTCTCCATAGCTGCAACATGTCCGCCAATAATAGCATAATCATCATTCTTCGGTCGCTGTAACAAGATTTTTCCGTTATGTATCAATATACCGCCAACTCTATATGAAAATACAAAATCATCATTTTTAAATAATATATCCACTTAGCCGCCTCCAAACCTTATCTTGAAATACATTCATTTTTCCATATACGTTATTTCCCTCTTCTATACAATTCCTCAATAAGTTTCGGCTGTATCAAAGGATATGTCCAATTCTCAGGCAGCTCATCCATAAGAACAACCTTCTCTATTTCGCTATGTAATTCTTTCGCAAATTCTGTTATCTCAGCAAAACAAAGCAGACCAAATGTTTTCTCACCGGTATCATTTACTCTTGTTTTACCCGTTACCGAATATACACATATTGGCTTTATCTCAAATTCGACTGCTCCTGTTTCTTCCTGCAACTCTCTTCTAGCAGTTTCAAGAATATTCTCCCCAGCTTCTCTATGCCCTCCCGGCACTTCGTAAGTGTCCCTTTCTCTATGTTTACAAATTACCCACTTGCCGTTACTCTGTGAGATAATTACTGCAAATTTTAATAGTGAATCATCTACCGAGTCATAGAATTTTACTTCCATCATCTTTCCCCTTCCCACTCTGCCATAAACTCGTTAAGAAACTCCTGCATTACAGCCAGTCTGTGTTCCGCTAATCTCTTTCCCTCAGTCGTATTCATCATGTCTTTCAGCAAAAGCAGCTTCTCATAAAAATGATTAATGCTTGTAGAATCTTGATTATTCCGATATTCTTCTTTGTTCATTCCCATTTTGGGTTTTATCTCCGGATCATAAATCTTTCTTCCCCTACTGCCGCCATATGCGAATGCTCTGGCAATTCCAATAGCTCCCATAGCATCAAGTCTGTCCGCATCCTGCACGCATTTTCCTTCTATCGTGCAGGGCACTACTGAATCCGTTCCGGCAAAAGACACTTCATCTATAATTTTGCATACCGCCTCTATTGTTCTCTCATCTACCTTGTTAGCTGTCATAAAATCAACTGCATTTTTCTTGGCAGCATAAGAGTCCGGAGAAAACTTAATATCGTCCACATCATGTAACAGTGCTGCCAGTTGAACTATATTTACATCTGCTTTTTCCTGCTGTGCGATTTGATCAGCCAGTTTATATACTCTTATCGTATGGTAATAGTCATGCCCGCTACTGTCTCCTGAAAATATCTCTTTTACAAACTTCTTAGCATTTTCTATCATCTTTTCTCCTAATTAGCCCGTCAAAGCAATTAATATTCTGAATTCGCATTGACATCTTTTCAGTATTATAATCTATATGCGACTCGATTATAAACTGACCTAAACCATATTTATTTTACTTCATTACCGTAATTCTATCATATTATACAGAAATTGTAACCTGACAGAGTTGGTAAATTTAATTATTTTTCACTAGCAACATATAAAAACTGAGTAATAAAGGTATAAGAGCTAATGCTTCTGCAAGGATAAATAAAAATAATTGGTCACCTGTTTTTATCCCAATCCTGCCTCCTTAAATTTTTCCAATCTGTAATGATGTTCATTATCCAATTTCTTAACACCATTCTTATAATCATATCCAAATTTTCTATAAAATTCCGTTGCTGTAATGGATGCCGGTATCTCAATTCTGCTCGCTCTTACATAAAATTCATCCGTTTCTAATGTATTTATGATTTTTCTTCCAACACCCTTTCCATGAAACTCTGGGAGGACAAAAATGGACAAAAGTATACTTTCTGTTTCACTTCCCCAAAAACTTGAGATAGAACCTGTTCCAATTATTTTTCCATCAAATTCAAAGACGTACATATGCGCATAACTTGCCACATTCAGAACTTTTTCCACATTGTAAACCTTTGCAAGTTTTTCCATTGCTGATATACCATAATCTTTACTATTAACCTCTAAGAAATTCCTGACAATAAGATTTCTGACCTCTTTGGCATCCTCTTCCTTAAATCTCCTTACCTCAATATAACTCTTTACATAAAAAACTAATGTCATATTTTCGTTTACAACTATTTCATCTCCAGTTCGAACAAATCCACATTTTTCATACAAATGGCAATTCTTCTCTTCCTGCTTGATAGTAGATAACCACCATTCTATTGTATTCGAATAAATATCAAATAATTGTTTGATTACGTTACTGGCAATTCCTTTATTTTGAAACTTTGGAATAACAAAAATAGGAGATATCCAATTTACATTCTCGTGTACTTTTTGCCCTTTATGCCATTTAACTCTTACAGCTCCAGCTTTCTCACCATTAAACAAAATAAAATAGAAATCCGAATTATCATCAACTATTTTCTTCGTTATTGTTTCAAGACTTTCTTTCGCCGGACTTGTAGCATCATCCTGATATTTTTCATATAAGGGCATAAATGCTTCTATCTGCAGTTTATGCAGACATTCAGCATCTTCTCTTGTTATCAGTTTAAGTTCAATTAAATCATTCATTTTCTGCACCTCTTTCTTGTAAACATAAAAAAATCGCACCAAACATTCAATGTCCAGTGCGATACCTCCAATTTAATAAGATGCAATGTATGTAAAATCTTCTCTTATATTCTGGTTTTATGCACTAGACTAAAAGACCTACAAGCTATAACCTAATGCACTAACCTTGCATGTTTATAGCCGTGTACGTCCGTAATACATGTACATATAACTTCTTGAATATAAGTTTTGATTCATGTGTGTATTCTCCTTGTTTTTGTTGAATAATATACCAGTCTTGGCAATTCATGTCAACAATCTATTTACCATTCAAAATAATATCTATCATTTCTTGCTTTCCATTAGTGTATGCTACTCTATCATCAGCATACTTACTTTCCAGTTCTTCCTTCACCCTCTGATACTGCAAAGCCATATTCTCATTAGCATTTAGACAATCTCTAAAATGAATATAATTCCTCCACTCAGTTCCATTCCACTTCACAACATGAATATGGTATGTCCTGATATCCTTTTCCATATCCCCCATTACATAAAGAATCTGATCTTCCACATCCGAACCACGATAAAAGATTCCTTCCTTCTGTAACTGCTCATTATATGACATTATTTTCTCAAAATCAGTTACCCCAACAGCAATATCAATAATCGGTTTTGCTTTAATTGCTGGTATTGCTGTACTTCCAATATGTTGTATATCAACAGCATCATTACCTAATATAGATTTAAGTTTTTTGATTGTTTGAATGGCAGCCTCATCCCACTGTTTATCATGTGGTTCAAGCTGCACTGTTCCTCTTTTTAATCCTAATGACATAGCAATCTCCTTAATATTACATCACAATTTCACTATCGAAATATTGCTCCTGAAAATAAATCTGCTGCCTAATCTCATCTTTTGAAAACATCATTCCGTCAGGTACAACTACCCATTTTTCTTCTACATCATCTTTTCTATGAACAATAGCAATAATTTTACCTGTAAACTTGCCTACTGGTTCATTTACACCTAATATATAAGCGTCCTGCTCTTCTCCATCTGGTGCCATAACTCCTTCAATGTAACCATAATTTATTGGATAATACATATCCTTATATTCAGGATGATAACTTCCTAATGGTCTATCGACTGTGACAGTTACTGTTGCTCCGATTATAGAATTATTTTTTACCCGTAAATACTTTTCTATCAATTTCGGCTGTATCAACGGATATGTCCAGTTCTCAGGCAACTCATCCATAAGCACAACTTTCTCCATTTCGCTATGTAATTCTTTCTCGAATTCAGTTATCTCTGCAAAACAAAGCAGTCCAAATGTTTCCTCACCTGTATCATTTACTCTGTTCTTACCTGTTACTGAGTAAACACAGATTGGCTTTATCTCAAATTTGATAGCTCCAGTCTCTTCCTGCAACTCCCTTTTAGCTGTTTCAAAAATATCCTCTCCAGCTTCTCTATGCCCTCCCGGCACTTCATATGTATCTCTTTCTTTATGTTTGCAAAATACCCACTTGCCATTACTTCGTGAGATAATTACTGCAAATTTCAATAGTTCATCATTAACTGTATCATAAAATTT